>Ga0172369_10000334_pt1 | contig 70777 bp, 46 predicted proteins | sample LakKiv25m_FD_114539 | JGI IMG/M metagenome (GOLD analysis project Ga0172369, IMG submission 114539) | Freshwater microbial communities from Kabuno Bay, South-Kivu, Congo - kab_022012_11.25m | ecosystem: Environmental > Aquatic > Freshwater > Lake | place: Democratic Republic of the Congo... | reverse complement strand
GCGCAGATGTCTTCGAGGATCTCCAGCATCTGCTTCGTGCCCACGCGGCAGGGTGTGCACTTGCCGCAGGACTCATTTTGCGTAAAGGTGAGGAAGTAGCGGGCGAGATCGACCACGCAGGTCTTCTCGTCCAGCACTACCAGCCCGCCGGAGCCCATGATCGACCCGGCTGCACCGAGGGATTCGTACTCGATGGGCAGGTCCATCAGCGAGGCGGGCAGGCAGCCGCCGGAAGGACCACCGGTCTGCACGGCTTTCAGCTTGCGGTCGTCGATGATGCCGCCGCCGATGGTGAAGATCACCTCGGACAGCGGCGTGCCCAGCGGCACTTCAATGAGGCCGCTCCACTTCACCTTGCCGGTGAGGGAGAAGGTTTTGGTGCCGGTGTTGCGCCCGCCGCCGTAGCCGCTGTACCACTCGGCCCCGCGGGCGAGGATGATGGGCAGATTGGCGAAGGTCTCGACATTATTAATATTGGTCGGCTTGCCCCACAGCCCGGAGTTGGCGGGGAAGGGCGGGCGCGAACGGGGCATGCCGCGCTTGCCTTCGATGGAGGCGATGAGCGCGGTTTCCTCGCCGCAGACGAAGGCGCCGGCGCCTTCCTGGATGATGATGTCGAAGTTGAAATCGGTGCCGAGGATCTTCTCACCCAGCAGGTTATGCTCGCGCATCTGCCCGATCGCCCGTTCCAGCAATTGGATGGCCAGCGGGTACTCGGAGCGCGCGTAAATGTAGCCCTGGTTCGCGCCGATGGCGTAGGCGGCGATGAGCATGCCTTCCAGCACGGCGTGGGGGTCGCCCTCCAGCACCGAGCGGTCCATGAATGCGCCGGGGTCGCCTTCGTCGGCGTTGCAGATCAGATATTTCGGGGAACCGACCGCCTGGCGGGCGAATTTCCACTTCATGCCGGTGGGGAAGCCGGCGCCGCCGCGGCCGCGCAGGCCGGACTTCGTCACTTCGTCGATGACCGCTTCCGGGGTCTGGCCCAGCGCCTTTTTGATGCCTTCATACCCCCCGCGGGCGAGGTAATGGTCGATCTCGCGCGGGTTGATGTAGCCCATGTTGCGGGTGGCGATGCGCACCTGCGGCTTGAACATCGGCAGCTCGAAGAAGCGCGGGATGCCCGGCACCTCGCCGTCGCCGAGGGTGCCCAGCGCGTATTTCGGCAACGGGTCGCCGTCGACGAGGTAGGATTTGACGACCTCGCGGGCGATTTTCGGGGTCACCTGTCCGTAACTGATGCGCGGACGGCCGGGGAGCTCGATATCCATCAGCGGCTCGAGATAGCAGGGGCCGATGCAGCCGACGGGGACGATGTTCGCCGTCAGGCCAAGTTGCACCAGCTCGTCCCGCACGGCGTCGATCACTTCGCCGGCGCCCGCCGCCAGCCCGCAGGTGGCGGCGCCGATCCAGATCACCGGGCCGGCGGTTAGGCCGTCCCAGGTGGTGTGGGCGCGTTGTTGCAAATCAGTAAAGCTCATTCAAAACCTCCTGCGCCGATTGAAATCGGTGCTGCAGGGCTGTGCAGCCAGGCGTCCCTCTGCAGGGACGCGACGGGGAGTAGTTACGCTTTCTCTTCGGCTTCCAGCGCATCGATGGTCTTCATGATGCGCGAGCGGGTCATGCGGCCCTGGACTTTGCCGCCGACGACGATCACCGGGGCCAGCGCGCAGGAGCCGAAGCAGGCGGTGGTTTCCAGCGAGAAGTTGCCGTCGGGGGTCGTTTCGCCGGGTTTGATCCGCAGGCGGTCCTGCAGGTCGCCGACCAGCTTGGAGCTGCCGCGCACGTGGCAGGCGGTGCCGCAGCAGACGGTAACGTGGTGTTTGCCGGGGGGAGTGAACTTGAAATGCGCGTAAAAGGTGGCCACGCCGTAGACATGGCTTTCCGGGACGGCGGCGAAGGCGGCGACGGCGGGGACGGCCTCCTTCGGGAGGTAGCCGAACTCGCGCTGGATCTTCTGCAGCGAGGGCAGCACTTGACCGGCACGCTCCGCTTTACCGGCGGCGCGCACGGTCATCCCGTCCAACGCGTGCTGAATGCGTTCCTTGATCATGATGATGCACCTTCCCAATGCGGGTGGTTAACCTGACGCCGCCAGCACGCTCAACGCCTCGCCATCGAGGGCACTGCGCGTGCGGGTGGCGCGGGATTGCGCCACAGTATACTACTTATCAGTCATTTTTGCTGCCTGCAAAAGACCACCCGGTTATAACTGACGCAACAGATAAGTAATTATACATTCAATTGAGATATTCCTCCACTGTAGCGAAATCGTCCTCACGCCGTTCGCGTGCGCGCTTTCACTACCAGCAGCCGGAGACCGTGATCGCATCGTCCGCGCGGCCGATGATCCAGATCGTGCCGTCCTTGTCCCGCGGCCGGATGATGGCGGCTGCCCGGCGCTCGCTGCTCCAACTTCCGCCCCTCTTGCCATTTTGCTTAACGGTTATTATACTATCAAAACATAAAACTTGATAAGAACAGTAAGAAATAAGAACGGGTAGGGAATCGGTCAGACCAAGCGTCGTAATGCGCCGGCAGAGGTCGGGGCGATCTGACGATGGGAGCGAACGGCGGGCGCCTGCTGGCGCGGCAAGATATTGCCGGCAAAATGGTGGTGACCAGCCGTATACGAAGTCGAGCCGATACGTTAATTTTCTGTTAAAAATACCTAGAGCACTTCCTTTTGTGTGCTTGACGGTACATAGGGAAGCCTCTATACTCAGGCCAAGTAACGGATTGCTCGCTGGAGCACGACAACAGACAGGTTGCCGTTGTCAGGAAAGCGATTGCCGACCAGCTTTGTATGGGAAGGCTCCATAAGCGAACGGAGAAGCAGCAGACCGACGAGGAGCTTCCTGCCACCCGAATCTCTGCTCTTTCACTCGGTCCACCTGAGAACGATTCCGGGATGCGTCCCCTGAATTCGATCTCACCAGATATCAATCGGATTCTGCGAAACCATGAGCCGCAGGCTCATCACTCAACCCCGGCAGAATCATCGTCTTTGCATTGTAGCATCGGAGGAGGAACACATGGTTACCGTTCCGCAGCGCAGCAGTGGCCGTTTCCGCACGGTACTGATTCTCACGCTCTTTTGCCTGTTCTCCATCTCTTCAGCGTTCGCGGCGCAGATCTCCCTGTTGAATCCGCAGCCGAACGCGAAGATTTACCAGGGCTTGACACCTGCCGATTACCTGGTGAACGGCTGGGCGGTCAACGCGGAGGCGGTCAGTATCTTCCTGGAGGATGATACACTGCTGGCGACCGTGCCGGTGGCGGACGGCGTGTGGGAATACCTCCTCGACGCGTCGGCGCTGACCGTCGGGGCGCACACGATCTATGCGTCGCCTTCTCCCACCGCGAAAGGTGCGGCCGGCTCTGCTTCCGCCCTGGTGGATGTGGTGTCCTCCCCGTTGGGCATCGCGCTGCTGTTGAACGGCAGAGGGGTGGGCGGCGTGTTTACCAACAGCACGTTTACGCCGTCGATGCTCAGGGTGACCGTTGCCTCGTCCGGCACCATTGACACCATCAACATGAATAGCGCGGGGGCGGCGACTCACGATCCGAACTATTTAAACGATAACTTCGGCGCGTTGAAATACAGCGTCACGCTGGCTAATGCCAACGGATTGAATTCCGTGGGCGCGACCGTGAAAACGACGGACGCCACGCCCATTGAAAATACCTGCGCGCGGGCAATTTTCTGCGATACCACCGCGCCCAGCAGCGTGACCGTCGACGCCGTGACGGATGCCAGTTACGAAGCGAGCGACGTCGTCGTGCTGTCCGGCACGGCCGCCGATGCCGAGAGCGGCGTGCGCTCGGTGAAGGTGAAGGTCTACGACACGGCGACCGACACGCCGCTGACCGACCTGTTCCCGGCAGCCGTCATCTACCCGACGGATACCTTCGGCAGCGCCGTCTGGAAAGCGCGCATCGTGCTGCCCAAGGCCACCACGGGCAACGTGGACTACTACTGCAAATACATCGTGAGCGACATGGCCGGCAACGTCAGCGCCGAGCTGGGCGGCGCGGGCACGCCGATCACCTCCTATGACGAGTTGACGCTGGACAAGCCGACCATTACCGGGACCAGCGTGACCGTCACCGACGGCATCTACTATATCTCCGGCACCGTCGCCTTCAACGACCGCTGCAACAACACGCCGTTCCTGAACAGCGGCGGGTCCTGGAACGCCTATGTGGACGGCGCCGAAGTGACCACCGGCACGAAATCGACGACAGGGACGGATCCCCAGGACTTCGTCATTGCCGGCATCAGCGCGAGCGATTACTCAGCGGATTTCGCGCACACGCTGACCTTCCAGACGACCGACCGCGCCGGCAACGTGGTGGCGAGTGACACCTCGATCTTCAGCATTACCAGCACCTCGGCCGGCACGGTGCTGGTGATTACCGACATTGAAGCGGATACCGGCGGCACGGTGATCCAGGAAACCGCCGGCAGCAGTTATTACGCCAAGGGGCCGGTCAAGGTCAAGGGCACTTACGTCAAGAACAAGCTCAACACCGCGACGACGATCGATCTGAACAAGGAATTTCTGACCGGAGCTTCGAGCTCGGCCACGCCGGTGACCAGCGGTTCCAGCCCGCTCCCGGTGACGCTGACCTGGAACGCCACCGCCGGCACGCAGGAAACCGGCAGCGTCTGGTTCTCCGGCACGCTGATCGGCGGCGGCGCGACCATCAGCAATTCGGTCACCGTGCATGTCCCGACCAATTATAACCTGACCGGTTTGAACATCGTGACTACCGATCCCACGAAGACGAAATTCATCGACCCCAACCTGTTCATCAAGGGGACGGTGACGCTGAACGCGCAGTCCGCGCAGAAGCACTATTTCGACTTTGTGCCGTATGCCAAGCTCAAGGTGGTGATCCGCAAGACCAGCGACGCCAGCCTGGTGCGGGAGTTCGCGCTGCCGTCCGTGCCGACGTTCAGCGACAGCACGATGCAGATGAACATCAGTTGGGATACCACCAGCGGCACGAGGGGCGTGCCGGACACGCCGGTGGGCGACACCTATGCCGTCACCATCGAGAGCGTCGACACGGTCGGTGAATTCGCCGGCATCACCTGCAACACCATCACCAACATCATCGTGCGCAACACGGCGGTGGCGGTGGGCGATCCCACGGTGGTCGCCGGGTCGAATGTGATCCACACCGGCGGCAGCAATTACAAGGCTTACGGCGCGATCACCGTGCAGGCGCCGATCACCGCCGGCACGCTGGACACGATCGACGCCAGTAAATCGTTGAAGCTGAAGGTGCCGAGCGCGCCCGACCCGACGAAGGATGTCCCGACCTCCGGCACCACGCTCTTCGTCGATTGGAACACCGACAACGGATCCTATCCTGACGGCGATTACAACGATGTCGAGATCGAGTATACGGATATCTGGGGGACGGTGAAGAACTCCAACGGCAGCGGCGTCGACGTCAAGGTGGATAACAGCGAAGTGCAGTTGGGCGTGGACAGCATCACCCCGACCGGCGCCGGACTGCGCTACAAGAAGTCGGGCACCGAATATTACATTCAGGGGACGCAGGACATCCAGGGCAGCATCCTGACGCCTGGCGACAGCGATAAAGTCGAAACCTCGACATTGGCGATGGTCGAGACGCCGAACCTGACCGACATCACCAAAGACGGCGTCGATCCCTACCTGTACCACTGGGCGCCGACGGCGCCACCCGCGCCGGATCAAACGGTGAAGATTCAACTCACCGGGATGTATACCGGCGCCACCAAGTCACTGAAGCCGTCGTCGGAAATCACCGTGCACATCGACAACGCCGCCCCGGTGGTCGCGATGACGCTGCCGGGCTACAAGCAGAACATCTTCTACGATCCGAACCTGTCACCCACGCTGCGGCTGGAAGGCACCATCCTGGAGACCAACCTGAAGCGCTGGGAGATGACGCTGGTCTACTATGAGGATGACGGCACGCCGATCACCCGCGTCATTTCGTCGGACGCGCCGCCGCCGGCCGGATTCAGCATCACACCGTCGGTCCCGGGCACGGTGAAAGTGGTCTGGGAGCTCCCGACGAACTGCCTGACCGATGACGTGTCACGTCCGAACACGGTGCGGCTGGTCGCGACCGACATGCTCGACCAGACCGGCAACTCCGACGTTGCGGATCCGGTGACCAGCGTTGTCGGCCCGCTGCCCTTCATGTTCACCACAGGGCGCGATCCCAAGTATGCCCCGGCGGTGTCCCTGCAGGTGCGCGGCGTTACCGCGTGGAGCACGACGCCGGCCACCAGCAGCTACGGCCCCGTCTACGACGCCTTCCAGAACGGTGACGACGAGGCGATCTTCGCCTGCACGTGGGGCGACCCGCTCGCGGGCTCCGATTACAATTACGCCCCGGGGATGGCCGCATCGAGCGGCGATCCGACCTACACGCGGCCGAACGCGTTCTTCATGGACCCGTCCAATCTGGTGGAAACGGACTACCAGAACACCGAGGTGGAGACCTACCCGTATAACCCGGTGCCGGTCTACTCGGCCAGCGATGTCGAGGCGATCGCCGGCATCCGGAAATACTACGACGACCTGTACAGCGATCCGGAATTCCGCAACTCCTATACCATCTCAATCCCGTGGGTGGAGTGGAATGCCACCTCAGCCCTGCGGACCACCGGCGTGGAGGCCTCGTATACCAATATGTATACGTTGGGGTCGGAAACCTGGACGAAGATCTCAAAGCTGGGCGGGCCGCTGAAGCTGGTCGCGCCGGCGGCGGAGACCACGCGGCTCTACAACGTCAGCGTGCTGGGCACGAAGAACACCTTCGGCGTCAACCAGGCATCGCTGGAGGTGCTCGTCGACCGCGTGCGTCCGACCTTCCGCATCCTCTCGCCGTCGAAGAGCACGCTGCTGCCGGTGGATGCCTCCACGCACACGGTGCAGATCGTCGACTTCCGCGGCACGGTGAGCGGCGGCAGCTTCACGCTGTCCATCGCCGATGCGAGCGGCGCCAATCATACCAGCGGCGCGATCGCCCGTAATGCGAGCAACGCCACGCTGGATAGTACCATCGAGGCGCTTATGTCCGCGGCCGGTTACGCCGGCGTGACGGCGACCATCACCGGCGGGCCGTGCCCGGCGGATGCCACCGTCACCTTCGGCGGCACGGCGAGCAGCTTCACCCTCCCGGTGATGACCGCCGCCTCCTCGCTGACCGGCACCGGGGCCACCGTGGTGGTGATCTCGTCGACAACCGTCACCACGCCCACTTCGCGGCTGATCGTGCCGCCGGGCGGGACGGTGTCGCTGGTGTTCACCATCAACAAGCAGGACGTCCCGGACCATGATCTGCGCACGCCGCTGAAACGGATCAACAAGGACAAGCAGATCCCGAAGGTGACGCTGGAGCTGTATGACTCCGCCACCGGCAAGCCGTATCTCTACAACGGTCTGCCCGTCACCTACAACCTGCAGAACGCGGTGGAGAAGCCCAACCCCTACAACGGCGACGGCAAGGCGCTGGTGACCGGCAACGACACGCAGCAAAGCGGTTACACGGTGTCCTGGAACATCCCGATCGACCGCCGCTACGCGGTGGGGCGCTATTACAAAATCCGCCTGACCGGCATGAGCGACATCGTCGGCAACCGCGCCGTCTACGGCACCTACAACACGCTGGGCGAGCTGCAGAAAGACCTGACGCGGAACGGGGTGGATATCTTCTTCAAGGTATCCCTCACCCATTGAGCATCGACCGGCGTGCGCTCACCCCCGGTGAGCGCACGCCGGCAGCCATATTTCCTCAACGCGATCACGGTGTTGACCGAGTCACGAAAGGATCACGAACAATGAAAACCGCACTTTATCGGGTAATCCTGTTATGCATGGCCGTCGGCCTGGGCATGATCGGTCTGGCCCAGGAAACGGGCTCCGAACAGGGCCCGGACTTGATCAATACCCTGGGAGTCGGGGCGCGCGCCGTGGCCATGGGCGATGCGTATACCGCGATCGCCGATGATCCCAGCGCCACCTTCTGGAACCCGGCGCGGCTGGGTGAAATCCCGTTCCTGCAGGTGATGGTCGAGGGGCGGAACGTGCTGCGCATCAGCCAGGTGACCGGCACGCCGCTGCCCGATTACTGGGATCCCACGAATCTGGAAACGGACGGCCTCACCCGCCTGCCGATCAAGTTCTCCTTCGCCGGGTTCTCCAAATCCATCGGCGACTGGGAGCCGAATGTCGGGTCCCGCGGCGGCACGCTGGGCGTCAGCTACACGCTGGGCGGCTACTTCGATTTTCGCTCTCGCTTCAACATGCCCGGTGAGCCGATCGATGGCCAGGACACGGAAGCGCTCTTCCAGGAAGACCGGCTGGTGCAGAACCACTTCCTCACCGTGGCCTGGGGCAAGAACCTGCTGATCGCGCGCAATCCCACCATGCGGAAAGCGTCCACGCGCCGCGCGCCGAAACCGGTGGCAACAGCCGCCCCCGCCCCGGCCGTGGAGACGGTGGCCGCCGCCCCGGTCGCGGAGCCAACCGTCGCGGAAGCCCCGGCGGTCGAGCGCAAGGGGAAGATTTATAAGATCGGCGTCGGCCTGGGCGGTTACGCGGTGATGCAGACCCAGCAGAAGCGCTCGGCAACGGTGGTGAAGATGCTCGGCGCCAACGGCGTAGATGACCTGACCATCGGCAACACCATCATCGATGACACCATCGTGCCCGGCACCGAGGTGGTGATTCCCCCGCTGGACGCCTCGGGCACCGGTTACGGCTTCATCCTCGGCTTGACCGCCGAGCTGTGGGGCTACCGCTCCTCGCAAGGCGACGAGATGCTGCCGGAAGGCGGCCGCCTGCGCTACGGACTGACCTACCGTTCGAAGGCCGACATCGGCGGGCTGATCACGAAGATGCCGGACGACACCGACTTCGACCTGGGCGACGAGTTCGGCCGCGAGATTCCCTCGCGCATCACCTTCGGCGTGGCCTACGAATATACCGAGCCGGAAGAATCGGTGATGCAGTCGCAGAAGGTGCGGGCGCCGCGCCAGTTGACGATGAGTGCTGAAGCGCAGTATTTCGGCAGCGCGAATGACAACCCCTTCGCCCTGGACAAGCGCAAATCGATCACCAACTTCGGGTTCGGCGTCGAATACATCCCCACGCGCCAGTGGCTGCCGATCCCCTTCCTGCGCCGGTTGACCTATGATGAATCGAAGCTGGCCTACGTCGAGCCGATCCGCCTGGGTATCCGCACCAATCAGGCCGGCAACGTCTACGGCATCTTCCAGAATGACGTGGTGGCGTCCGGCGGGCTGGCGCTGTATTACAGCGCGCTGAACGGCGGCGCGCGCGGCAACTACACCTTCAGCTTCGAGCCGACGGCGGAGTATTTCATCAAGTCGAAGCAGACGATTTATACGTTGTCGACGAATTACCGGTTCTAACCGGCCCGCGCCTGTAAAGGGTGCGGCTACGGGCTATGCATATAACCTTACCCAGCGCACCCGTAAAGGGTGCGGCTACGGGGATTGCATTCATATAAGGGTGCAGTGGTCTATACAGGCCTGCGCAGTGCCGCTCAATGGCTTGGCCTACGAGCGGCAACTGCGCAAATCAACGTTCTGTGGTATAATAGGAAGACGATTATGCTTACCGATTTTCTGCGCCGGCATACAATTTGCTTGCTGGCCCTCGTTGCACTCCTCTGCATGGGAGTGTCGGCCGCGCACGCGCAATCGGCGGCATCGGTCACCTCCTCCACCTATTACAATCTGGTGAGCCGGATGGGGCGCTGCCTGAAGATGCCGGAAACCACGCCGGAAGAGCGCACGCTGAAGGTACAGAATCTGACGAGCACCTACACCTTCAAGGACCGGCTGCCGTCTACCACCGGGGTGGGCAAAAGCGCCCGCTTCATCTGGAACACGCTGAACGGCCACGAAGCGGCCGGCGGGTACCCCGTGCAGCGCGGCGGCGGCAGCGCCGGCACCGTGCCGCGGAAAGGCTACCGCCCGCACCTGCTGGACCTGTATGCCAACTGGAAAGCCGCCAGCCTGTCTACCGACCCGGCCGTGCAGACCTACTATTATAAGGAAGTCCTCGCCGCGCTGCCGCCGATCAACGCAAAAGATCGCCTGCCGTATATCTACAAGTCGCCGTTCATCTATGTCTTCGTGGCGGATGCGAGCTGGCACCTGGGCGACCGCGTGGAGCCGACCTTCCTGCTCTGGCAGCAGTTCGACGAAGACGCAGTGCGCAACGCCAGGCTCAGTGCCAACGATCCCAACCTGGAGAAGAAGAAGAACGATTACCTGCTGAAGCAGCTCAAAGGCGATTTGAAGGTGGATCCGCAGAACGCGGAGTGTAACAGCCTGATCACCGACGGGATCGCCAACGCCATGGCCGCTGACGCGATGAAGGTGAAGGCGCAGTTGGCCGCCAGTGTGCTGGCGAGCATCGCCTTCACCGGGACGGCGCTCAATCAGCAGGATCTGGCGCAGCCGCCGATCGTCACCGGCACCTACGCGACCCCGGCCGCGACCGCGATGGTGCGCTTGCCGCTCACCCTGTGGGCGGAGAACGCCGCCGGCCAGACCATCGGCGACCGGCGCGACGTGCAGCCGGGTGAAGCCTTCACGCTGATCCTCAACAACATCGGCGCGGACAACGGCGTCGCCCGCATCGGCTGGGCGCTGCGTGATGAAAAGCTGGCCGCGCTGCTGGGCATCCCGGCGCAGAACCGCGCGCCCGGCGACTTCCCCTTTGTCGGCGCGGTGCAGGCCGAAGAGCGGTTCCGCGTGCGCTTCCATGCCAAGGGCGGACAGCCCGACGCATGGGCGGCCGCCAGCGGGGCCAGGGACGCGCGCAACCGCGAGGCCATCGGCATCCGCTACGACTGGAACAGCAGTACCATGAAATCACCCTTCGCCTGGCGCGTCTACCGGGTGGAGGGCGGCAAGCGCATCGAGCCGCCGGCCGTGGCGCAGACGGAAAATACCCCAGCCGGACTGCTGACCATCCCGGCGAATACCCTCGTGCGCGGCAGCTACCTGCTGACCGTGCAGCAGGATTCACGCAAGGCGGACCCCGCAGACTTCGCCGACGCCTTCTCCTTCCGCATCACCAGCCCGGCGGTGGCACTGGTCATCGGCGTCGCCGATTACTACAGCGCCTCGCTCAACCACCCGTGCGACGACGCCGGCTCGATCGTCGAGCGGCTGAAGACGGCCAATTACGCGGACGACGACCTGATCTGGGTCTACGGCACGCATGACCGCAACTCCAACAGCGGGGTGCTGATTGCGCATGGGCTCGGAAAGGCGCTGGCCGGTCTGGACAGCATGGACGGCAAAACGATCAAACCGATCGCCGGCCAGCCGGACACCGTCATTGTGACCGATGCCTATGTCACTCCGGACGTGATGGAGCTGGCCAAGCGCACCTTCGCCAACCTGATCATCGACCGCAAGCCGATTCATGCCATGTTCTTCTATGCCGGCCACGGCACTTCGGAGGAGGAGAAGGGCAGCATTGCCGACGTGCTGGTGTCCGCGCGCCCGCCGGAAGTGCCAGGCTGGGAGAAGGACCTGTATCTCAACCAGTTCACCGAGCTGAAGGGCTTGCTGGCGCCGCAGGCGCAGCCGGGCATGGCGATGCCGCCCGTCTTTGTGAGCATCATGGATGCCTGCCGCCCGAGCGTGGCCGGCGTCGAAGTGAAGGGCCTGGGCTCGCGGCTGGTGGCGGGGGTGGAGAATAACGTGCTGCTGCTGCCGGTCTACTCCGCGGCGCTGGGCGAGATCTCCTTCGAGACGGGCGCCAAAGGGGATGAAATCCTCTATAACGGCAACACCGTCCCCCATGGTCTGTTCACCTTCGCCCTGCTGCAGGGCTTTGATAAATCCGCGGGGAGCTACACGGTGAAAAACGTGCTGCCCCCGGCCATCGACGTGATGAAGGACCTGATGAGCAAGGTCAATGACTTCAACGCGCGCACTCGCGGCCCGAGCGCCATGTTCACGACGCAAACCATCACCATCGGCAAAGTGAAGATGGATGGCAGCCAGGTGGTGAATTCGTTGGGTGGCCTGGTATTGCAGGTCCCGCTGATTTATTGATGCGAGCCGTCAGGTTCGGCCGCATCACCTTACGCTTAAGGAGGGAACTATGAAACGTTCTGTGATCGCCTGTTTACTCGCGCTGGTATTCCTGGTGCTCGGCATGGGGCTGGCCGTGGCACAGACCAATGATATCGTCAAGTTCTACTATAAGAAAGCCAAGCTCCGCCCCGGGATGCCGGCATTGTACATCATCTACGTGGACGTCAACGGCGACAGCGCCCCGCTCTTCAGCGTGGGCAAGCTGAGCGACGATTGGCCGGCCGCGCGGCGGGCGGAGGTGATTGCCGGGCGCCTGCAGCAGGCGTGGGACGTCCTGCCGGACCGCGAAAAGCTGAGCGGCATCATGAAGGTGCTCCCCAAGCAGAAGGTCTACGTGCTGGCGCCGGACCCGACGGCGGAGCAGAAGCGGGACTGGAAGATCGGCGACGACAATCCGCTGCCGGACACCATCCTGCAGGTCGATGAGACGGATGTGGGCACCATCTCCAAGTCGGAGACACCGTCGAACCTGCTGAAGGATATCCAGTCGTCGTTGGTCACCGCGCTCAAGCAGCAGTTGGACCTGGCCGGGCGCCCGATGAACTCCTGGACGCTGGTGGACATGAAGCGGAAGGCGTTGGAGGAATACTCGCTGGCCGATCCCACCGACCCGCAGACGCTCGACGCGGCGAAGCGGCATTACCTCAACGCCATCGTGCTCAACCCCGAATATATCGAGGCATATGAGGCGCTGATCTCGCTGGCAACCGATACCAACCCGGCGCTGGCCAAGGAAGTGACCACCGTACTGGAGACGAAAGTGAAGCCGGCGGTGAAGCTGCGGCAGCATGGCGACGATGCGTATGACAGCGAGCACGACATGAAGGTCCCGGGCGGCTATGACCAGGCGCTGGCGGACTGCCAGAAGGCCAGCGAGCTGTTCCCGGAGTGCGTGAATTACTACTGGCTGCAGTCCTTCATGTATACGACGAAGGCCGGCTTGACCATCGACGGCGTGGACCTGGAAGCGAAGATCAAAGAGGCGACCGACAACAAGAAGAGCATCGCCGTATTGATCGACAATGCCAAAACCATCAAGGTCGAGAACCGCGACATGCTGGTCGCCGCCCGGCAAGTGCTGGTGGACGGCAAGGCCAAGTTGGTCGCCAATAAGATGAAAATCTTCACCGGCGCCTGGGCGCTGGCGGGCGACTGGAGCAACATTCTCGACGCGCGCATCGTGCTGCTGGACAGCTTGCTGAATCCGGTCGCCAAGCCGGCGGTGCCGACGCTGTAGTCATGCGTGAGGAATATGTGGCAGGAGCTCTCCCGGGTCGAGCATGGGATGATTCTCCCGGGAGGGCCATGTCATACGGTATTGGCAGCACCGAAGTAACGATACAATGGAATAAGAATATAGTTAACCAATCGGTTGATTACCCCACGATACGATAGTGACGGTTTGTATTCGCAGTCTGTTATACCGGTAGGGGATGGCCTTTATGATCAATGATGTAGATGAAACGATCAGGCAGTTGTTAGTCGGAGAATTGGCCAAGATTCCCGAACGGGGATCGTTGAGCGACCTGAAGATCCTCTTCGACACGCCGGCCGCCGCCGGCGCCGGGAAAACCACTTCGTCGCGCACCGTCAACATGTATCTGCACGATATCCGGGAGAATCTCAAGCGCCGGGACGAGTTTTTCCGCGTCGCCCGGCATCCGGAGGACAAAAGCCTGGCGGGACGCTCGCGGGCGCCGATCAACCTCGACCTGGCCTACCTGGTCTCTACCGAGGCGCAGAGCGGCACGGCGGATGCGCACCTGCTGTTGTCCGACGTGCTGGGTGTGCTGCTGCGCTGCGACGACGTGCCTACCGAGTATTACCAGGGGAACTTCATCGCGCAGGATCCCGGGGCCGTCAAGCTGACGGTGGCGACGGCCGACCATCCCGCGCATGCCGACCTGTCGGCGTTGTGGCGCTCGCTGGGGCTGCCGGTGCGGCCGGCCATCACGCTGGTCGCTTCCATTAAATTCAACCCATACGAGACCCGCTGGACCCGCGTGGTGCGCGAGGCGATTCTCGCCATGCAGCCGAGCGCGGACCCGGCAAAACGGGGGGAATTCGTCATCGCCGGCCAGCGCGTCAGCGCCGCCGGAGTGGTGACGGCGGCCGGTCGGAACCTGCCGCTGCCGGACGTGAACGTGCATGTCGCGAACACCGAATTTACCGCGGTGACCGATGCGCAGGGCATCTTCTTCCTGACCAACCTGCCGCCCGGGCATCACCGCCTGCAGTTGTCGCTCCACGGGTACCACGCCGCGGAGCAATCGATCCTGGTGCAGCCCTCCGGACGGCCGGAGAGCCTGGATCCCCTGGTCATCGCGTTGGAACCATTGACCGCCGAGGAATGGCAGCAGGGCGCCACGGCGGAGGCGGCCGGCACGGCATTGGTGGACGCCGGACGTCATGCCCGCGTTACGATCGCCGGACGGCTGACCTATGCTGACGGTCGCCCTGCGGCTTACATTCCATTACGTTTGGGTTCACGGAAGACGGTGACGGATCACGCCGGCTTTTATCTCTTCTCTGATATTCCGCTACTACACGAAGAGATCGTCGCCGAGCTTCCCGGGTGCGGAGAGATACCCCTCCAAACGGCGAAAGGAGGTGACAGCGTCGTATCTTCGCCGCCGGCCGGCGCGTCCGGTCCGAAAAAACCGGTCAAAGCCTGACGGTAACTGACCTCGTAACGTTGTACAACCGTGCCCGGGCGCCTCTTGCCCAACGCACGAACACTTTTGAAAGAGGAGGACAAGTTTATGCCTGAATACCTGGCCCCAGGAGTATTTGTCGAAGAGATCGACAGTGGCAGCAAGCCCATCGAAGGCGTGGGTACCAATACCACCGCGTTTATCGGCTATGCCAAGAGCGGCGTGTTCAATACCCCGATCTTCATCAGCAACTGGACCCAGTTCTGCGAAGAGTTCGGCGAGGACGAAGGGATTATTCTGCCCGCGTTGTCCGCTGAGCTTGGGAAACCGGCCGTCGAGCTGCTCGCGAAAAAGCGCGCGCTCAAGCCGAAGAAGAACTGGATGGCCTTCGCCCAGCAGGAATTGAAAGCTGCCGGCAAGGACTTTGCGAAGTTCCTCAAGGACAACAAAGTCCCGCAGGCCAGCATTCCCTACCTGGACGGCTCCTATCTCGCCCACGCGGTGAAGGGTTACTATGACAACGGCGGCGGCCGCGCCTACATCGTGCGCATCCCGCGCAAAGCGGACGCCGAGCTCTTCTCCGGCGGCGGCGCCAAGGCCATCGCCGCGCAGCCGGCGAAGCGCGAAGTGTGCGGCTACACCGTGAAAGCCATTGCCGGCGGCGCCCAGGGCAACGACATCAAGATCGAGCTGGAGCCGGTAGGCGAGGGCGACGAGTTCCGCATGAAGATCAGCTCCGGCGCGAAAGAGGAGCAGTTCGGCTTCGGCAAAGACAAGCCGCTGAGCCCCGGCGGATTTGCCGCCGCGGTGAACGGCAAGTCGAAGCTGGTTACCGTCGATGAAGCGGCGGTTGCCACCGCCACCCGTCCGGCGGAAGCCATCACCATCAACCTGGAAGGCGGCGTGGACGCGCAGGCCGGCGGCACCGGGCTGGCGGTTCGCACCCCCGCGGTGGCCGACCTGGCCGGTCTCGAACCCGACAACTTCGTCGGCGACGAAGCCCGCCGCACCGGCGCCAGCGGCCTGGCCCTGGTGGAAGACGTCAACATGGTGTGCATGCCCGACCTGATGGCCGGCGTGTGGCAGCGTGACGACTCGACCGGGGATGAAATCCTGGTGCTCGACGACAAGCGCCGCCAGGCGATCCTCGACATGCAGTGCCTGCTGGCCGCCTACTGCGAGCGCTCCGGCGACCGCATGGCGATCCTCGACCCGATCCCCGGGCAGACCCCCGCGGAGATGATGAACACCACGCTGGCCACCCCGTACAACTCGGATCACGGCCAGGCGGTCATCTACTATCCGTGGGTGAAGATCCCCGATCCGACGGACAGGGATCGCAAACGCCAGATGTTCGTCCCGCCGAGCGGCCACGTGGCCGGCGTGTGGGTGCGGACGGCCACCGAGCGCGGCGTGCACAAAGCGCCGGCCAACGAAGCCATGCTGGGCGTGGTGGCGTTGGAAACCACGGTGACCAAGGGCGAGCAGGAGATCCTCAACCCGATCGGCGTCAACTGCATCCGCAGCTTCCCGGGCACGGGCATCCGCATCTGGGGCGCGCGCACGCTGGCGACGGTGGGCAATCCCTCCTGGAAATACGTCAACGTCCGGCGGCTCTTCAACTACCTGGAGAAGTCGATGGAGCGCGGGATGCAGTGGGTCGTCTTCGAGCCGAACGACGCCGACCTGTGGGGCCGCGTCCGCCGCAACCTGTCGGCCTTCCTGTGGACGGAATGGAAAGAAGGCAAGCTGTTCGGGTCGACCCCGGCCGAGGCCTTTTATGTGAAGTGCGATTCGGAAACGAATCCGCAGGAGATGATCGACCTTGGTCGTCTCTACGTCGAAATCGGTGTCAACCCGGTCAAGCCTGCTGAATTCGTCATTGTCCGCATCGGGCAGTGGAGCGGCGCCAGCAGTACGAGCGAAGGGTAACCGACTAAAAGGAAAGGAGCAAGCACATGGCTGAAGTAGTCGGCGCATTACGATGGTATCTGGAGATTGACGGGATTGCGGAAGCGATCTTCCGCGAAGTCACCGGACTCGATTCCGAGACGGAAGTCATCGAGCACCGGGTCACCGGCAAGGGTGGCAACCTCGTCGTCCATAAGATCCCGGGCGCGCTCAAATGGTCCAATATCGTGCTGCGGCGCGGCATCACCGACGACCGCAAGCTGCACGACTGGCGGCAGAAGATCGAAGAGGGGCAGGTCGAGGCCAATCGCAAGAACGGCGCGATCACGCTGTATGCCCCCGATGGCAGCGTGGTGGCGAAGTATACCTTCGTCAAGGGCTGGCCGTGCAAGTTCACGGGTCCGGCGCTCGATTCCACCAAAAACGAGATTGCCATCGAGCAGATCGAGATTGCCCACGAAGGTCTGAAGCGCGAACAGTAAGCCACATCCCGCGAGCCGCGGGCTCGCACCGATGGGTGTGTGCGCCGCCGGGTGCTCCGGCAGCCGGCGGCGCATCTGGTCGCTTCAGTAAGAAGGGATTGAAATGGCAACAAAGTCACAGACCGGGTTGCAGACGGAATTCGAATTTACGCTGCCGCGCGGCTACGTCGCATCGGATGGCACGCTGCATCGCAAAGGGCGCATGCGGCTGGCCACCGCCATGGACGAGATCGGCCCACTGCGAGACCCGCGCGTGCGGTCGAACCAGGCCTACCTGGTGATCATTCTGCTGGCACGCGTCATTACCAAGCTGGGCACGCTGGAAGTCATTGATACCGGCGTCATCGAGAACCTGTTCTCCGCCGACCTGGCGTACCTGCAGGATTTCTACCGCAAAATCAATGAAATCGAGCCGGAGTCCTCCGAGGACGAGGAGAGCGAAGACTCGGTGGGGGGATGATGCGCTACCCCTCAAAAGCCTTGCATGAGGAGGTAGCGTTTATTGCCTACCACTTCCATTGGGCGCTCGACGATATCATGAACCTGGAGCACGCCGAGCGGCACCGATGGGTGGAAGAGATCAGCAAGATTAACCGGAAGTTATCGGGGGGCGATTGATCGTGCGACCCGCGCGAGGGGTCGCTCCTCGACCATCTTATGCCAGGAAAGGAGGTGACAAAGCGTTATGGCGTTAACCGTTTGCTCGGATCCCCGGCTGTTTAAGGAAGGGCAATTGACCGGCCCGTGGACGTCACGGCGCAAGCCGCCGGCTGATGAAACGTCGCTCGACGGGGGCGACGTTGACGTGGTGTATGTGAACGGCGTCTGGACCAGCGCGGAGGCGCATCGCGACCGCGCGCAGGCCATCGCCGACAGCCACGCCGGCCGCACCGTGGTCGGGCTGTTCAATCCGTCGGCGACACTGCCCGGCGCGATGGCCGCCGGCTCGGCGTCCTTTGCCGAAGCGGTGATGAGCAGGCACCAATTATCCGCACAGCCGACGAACGGCAAGCCGACGGAAGCCGAGGACACCGATATCGAGGAGACCGCGGTCGAATCCCTGGGCGACAGCGATGACGAAGGGGTGGGGAGCATCGCCGAGATCATCCAGAGTAATCCGCGCGTTCGCCTGATCGGGTATTCGCTGGGATCGGAAAGTATTGTCTCCGCCCTGTGGAAGGTGCGGAGCGACGACCCGGATTTCGCGGCCAAGTACCGCGGCCTGGTCGTCGACCTGATGGGGGCGCAATCCATTTATCTGCCGCGAGGCCCGCACTATTCAAAATTCGTCGATCTCAACGAACTGTTTGCCCCCCTGCAGCAACCGGACGGCAAGCCGCAGGCGGCGCAACAGCCGGTGCTCCCCGGCGACACCGGGATCATCCCGCGGCATGCCGCCAGACCGAGCGCCGGCCACACGGGTGAGGACGCGCTCGACAGCCTGGATGGAATGCAAGACGGCGACGACGACCTGCCTCACGGACCGGCCGAGCATTCGGTGATGGGGCGGGCGACCTACGAGATGCTGGCCTGGTTCCTGCACGACCGGGCGAAGCATATCCTGCAGCGCATCCACAAAACGATTTCACCGATCATCGACCGCGTGCAATATTTCGCGCACAAAACCTCGCATCGGCTGCGCCCGCTGGTCAACGTGCTGTTGAAGACCGCCTCCTACATGATCGGCCGCGCCCGCACGCTGGCGCAGCGGACGGTGGAGAAGGGGAAGCGGGCCGCCATCCTGGCTGCGCGCTGGACGACGAAAAAGCTGCATAAGGCGAAAGAATGGGCCGCCGATAAAACGAAGACGGCCTGGAAGTGGGGCACGGCGAAAGCATTTGCCGCCTGGGAGCGCATCACCAGCCGGCTGCGCGGGATCGGCGGCGTCGCGGTCGAGCGCGCACTGGAGACGGCGCGCTGGACCGCCGGCCGCGTGCGCGACGCCGCGCGCTGGACCGCCGGCCGCGCGAGGGACGCCATCGGTTGGACCCGGGACCGCGTCCGCAGCGCCATGCAGTGGACCGGGCAACGCGTGCGCGACGTGGCCAGATGGTCGGCACAGCGCTTGCATGCCGCAGTGAACTGGTCCGCGCAGCGCGTGCGGGACATGGCCGGCTGGGCGGCGCGACATGTGCACAGTGGGGTGATGTGGACCGCCGGCCGCTTGAAAAACGCCATAGGTTGGGCGCGTGACCGGGCGGGAGACATCAGGCAAGGCATCCGTAATACTGCCGGCTGGCTCGGCGACCGCGCGCGCGGCGCATGGGATTGGGCCTCCGGCCGCGCACAATCCGCCTGGAACTGGGCGCAAGGCCGGGCGCAGGATGTCGGACAGGCCGTCCATGGGGCGTGGGACTGGGCCTCGGATCGCGCACAGTCGGCGTGGGGCTGGGCTGGTGACCGGGCGCATGATGTTGGACAGGGGATTCGCGGCGCGTGGGACAGGGTCACCGGCGGCGCGCAGCCCCTCCAGATGGCCGGTTTTTATGCGCGGGCGGTTGGGAATCTGGTCGCCAATCAGGTGCGCGCCGGCGGGCAATACGTTGCCGGCCGCGCCGGACAGATTCGGGATTGGGTGGGCGACCGCGTGCGCGGCATCGGCTCGTTCGTCGGCGACCGGGTGCACGATCTCATCCAGGGCGCGCGGAACACCGGGGTGTGGCAGATTGCCCGCCGTATTGCCGGCATGACGACCGTCGGCCGCGTGGTCAATGCCGTCCGGGGAGTCGCTTCCGGCATCGGCGTCGTGGCGCGGACCATCGGCCGTGTCGTGCGCCCGCTCGCCGGACAGGTAATTGATCGGGTGGGCAGATTTTTCCGCCCTGTCGGATCGACGATTCATCGCACGGTTCAGGGCATCGCCGCTCGCGCCTATCCGCTCACCCATGCGGCCGCCACCGTGGCACGCGGGGTGCAGCAGACCGTGCAGCGCGCAAGCCAGATTGCCCGGGGCGCCTTACACCGTGTTGCCGGGCCCGCCACCCAGGCGGTCAGGCGGGCCGGCCAGCTTGCCCGCGGCATCGCCCAGGGCGTCAGCCAGACCGCCGGTCAGGTTGCACGTCGCGTATTCACCACCGTCGCGTCCGGCGTGCAACGGACAATCCAGACGGTCGGGCAGCGGGTGAACCAGGTGGCCACGTTGCCGGGACGCATCGCTTCCCGCGCCGCGGAGATGACCCGGCCCGTTGTCAACGCGGTGCGCGGCGTGGGCCGCACCCTCTCGCGGCTTGGCAGTTGGCTGACCGGTGGCGAGGAGCAGGTGCAGCACAGCGGCGACGGCCCGCATCCGGCGGTGAACCCCGGGCAGCTGCGCAATACGCTGCTCAGCCACGAGGGGTCGGGCTTCGCGCCGGTGCCAGATATGCGGCCCGCCCTGCAGCATGCCGTCGGCTTCGATACCGGCATCGCCCGTCTGCACCGCGGTCCCGCGGCAGCCACTGCCGCGCGCATGCTCAACGCGGAAGCCTTCACCATCGGGCGCGACGTGTTCTTCGGGCACGGCCGCTACGATCCCGTCACCCCGCAGGGGCGGGGCTTGATCGCGCACGAGCTGACCCACGTGGCGCAGCAGACCGGCGCCGCCGGCGACCAAACCATGCGATATGCCACCCACGAGGGCGGCAACGCGATGGAGGTCGAGGCGCAGCAGGCGCGGCACCGGATGGTGCTGGCCAGCCGGCTCGGCAACCACGAAGGTCTCTACGTCGATCGGTATGAGCGTCATTACGATGCGGAAGACGGCGGGTTGTCCGGCGTCGACATCCAGCGGCTGAACCAGATTTCGCTGGAAGCGTTCCGGTTGGCCGAACAGCGAGCGCAGCGCGATGGTATGACGCTGGCCGACCCGCTGGACGAGCTCGACGTCGACGTGAGCCTCGACCTCGACCGGATGTCGGACGAGGAGGCTGCCGCGCTGTGGGCGTCGGCGATCATCGCCCGGCTGCGCAACCGCGCCAGGTCACTCAGCCGGCCGGTGGCGCCGTCCCCGCGCCGCCCGTCTCCGATGCTCGCGCGCAGCCCGATTCAGCTCGAGCCCGAGGCGCCGGCCAAAGAGGCGGAGGGTAGCCGGACCGAGAAGACGCTGGACGAAATCGAAGGCTACGTCGGGCTCTGGTTCGTCAGCCCCATCGTCGAGTATAAGATCGAAAACCTGTGGAACAGCGTGGAGGATCTCCCAGCGCTCATCCGCCGCAACCCGCGAGCGAAGGACCTGTTCGTCAAGTCGGTCGACAAAGGCGCGGAGATCGACAGCATCGCGCAGGCCGCTCCGCTGGTTGCCGAGTTCAAATCAGCGGTGAAGCAGGTAGCGCTCAATTACATGGCGCGGAATTATGCGAACATCCAGCAGGAGATGATGCGGCTCGGGCTGACGCCGGGACGCGAGACCGACGGCAAGGCCGCGCAGCAGCGGGCGGAAGCACACATGGCGCTGGTGCGGCAGATGGCCGCGCAGGTGCTGCAACTGCAGGGTATGCAGCGGCAGTTGCGGGAAATTACCGTCGGGTCGAACACGGGAGGCGGCTATTCTCACGGTGAGCGGCTCGAGCATGAGACCCCGATGAAATTCGATCCGGACAAACCGCCGCAGCATGGTCCGGAACCCGGCTCGGACATGGTGCCGTATGCCCAGGTGAAGGCGCAATGGGACCTGCTGGCGCAGGGCATCAGCCTGGTGGCGAATAAGAACCCCGGCATATACGCCATGATTCGCGAGGAGAAGTTGGGAGAGGTGGCCAACGCCTCCGTCTTCCAGGCGCGCGAGTCGTTGCGCGCCGGCTTTACCGATATGCTGGAGAATATCAAAGGCGCGAGCGGGAAGATTACCGACGACACGCTCGACTATCGCGAGCTGCTGCCCATCCATCAGCAGATGTTCAGCAATCGCGTAACGGGCGGCGACGGCGCGAAGTTCAACTGGAGCGACCCGTTCAAGCAGGCAATCGGCCAGGGCATCGTCGCCGATCACCAGGACTCGGAGTTCTGGAAGTCGCTGGGGTTGGCGTCGCTGGGCGCGGCGCTCTTCGTGGTGGCCGAAGTGGCGAGCGGCGGCCTGGCGACCGCGGCCCTGATCGGCGCCGGCGGCGTGACCGCGGCCACGGTGGGCAACAGCCTGACCCATTACCTGGACATGGCGGGCGCGTCGAAAACCGCCACCTCCGACGATACCTCGCTGATCGAGCAGCGCCAGGTGGACAGCGCGCGGCTGGACCTGATTATGAACACCGTCGGCGCCTTCCTCGACTGGGCCGGCCCCGCGGCCAAGCTGATGAAGGGCGTGCGTTCGGCCAGCGTGGTGCGCGCGGCGGCGACCGCCGAGCGGACGGAGTTGATGACCAGTTTAGGCAAACTCGGGACGATGACCGCGGATGACCTGGGCAAGGTGGAAACGCGCCAGCTCCTCGAACAATCCCTGCGCGAATTCGGTGTCGACGAAGTGGTGCGGAAGAGCGGTTTGAGCAAGGACGCGCTGGCCGATCTCCTCGGCCGGGAATCCGATCTTGGCAAGCGCATCCTCGGCTTCACTCGTAAGGAAGGCGTGCTCGATAACCTGGCCAACGTGAAAGCCGGCAAGCTGCCGCGCGCGGAGGCGGACCAGGTGATCCTGCAGGTGATCGATCAATACGGCGCCGGCGAAGCGTTAAAGCGGACGGGGGGGTGGAAGAAGCTCTCGTCGCTGCTCGGGAACGATTCCGTGGCCGGCAAGCAGCTGATCGCCTGGCGGGAAGCCATGTACCGCGACCTGGAAGAGTTTATCGGCACACAGAATATCAAGCGTACGGGCACGGCCAGCAAGTTCACTAATGATATGGATATCTCGCTGCTCGGTAAGGAGGCGAACTCGGACGTGGTGCGCGCGCGGCAGTTCCTGGCCAGCCGCTCCGGGGTCGGCCCCGACGAGATCGAGGACCTGCTATATGCCAGTTTCTTCAGCGATCCGCGGCGCATGCATCTGTACGCCACCTTGAGCCCGGAGCTGGCCAGCCGGCTGACCAGCAAGCGCGCGGCTTTCGAGATGGAGCTGATCTGGTCGCGGCGCATTTCGCTGGCGGAAGGGTCGATGAAGCAGTCGCTCATCGACCAGGCCAACCGGCTGGGCGTCAACTGGACGCATTTCCGCGACCTCAGCTTTAAGGACCTGCAGCTGCTGAAGCGCGATGTGGACGGGCTGTACCAGGCGCTGGGCAGCGCGAAGGACGTCGCCGAGCAGACCAAACTCATCGACGCCATCGCGGAAAAGCAGGCGCTGATCAACGCCACGGAGGGTGGGGGATACTTCTCCGGCGGCGGGGTGCAGCGCTGGGTCAGCGAGCGCGACCAGTTCCCCAGTTACAAACCGGAGGAGCCGAAAGCGTGGACCCCGGCGCACGACCTGGGCAACGTCATGGACCAGTTCGCCAAGCTGGATGAAACGTATTCCCACCTGCAGCCGCTGCTGCAGGAAGCGCAGGCGAGCCTCAAAGCGGCCGATGTGGCGGCGGCATTGAAGTCGGTCGGGAAATATGGCGATCGGCTGACGTCCGGAGCGAAATCCTCCCTCGGGGTGGAGCTGACGGCCGGATCGTTGGACGAAGCCGCCGAGTATTTCGCGAAGTTGATGGCCGATGAGAAGTCGGGCGCTCTGCTCGCCTCGCGCCTGGTGACACCGGAGAAGATCATGCAGGAGATGGTGACCGCCGAGCGGGCTATCTTCCGCATCCAGGGGGCCTCCGACGGGTTGCTGATGGAGCTGATGCAACGGGCCAATCTGGCCGGAGTGTCCGGCGATTTTAAAACAATCCAGTCCGCAACGCAAAATCAATTGCTGTTGCGCCAGGTGACCAATGGTATTATGGAGCATATCAGCGCACTCGGCACGCGCGCGTTGAATGCGCTCGGGCAGGGGCAACCGCAACCGGGGACCCCGGGCCAGACACATTAATCCTTAATCACCGAAATTCTCTACAGCGTGTCGAGAATCCAGATGATTGGCCTGCCGGTAAGGGTCTCTTCTTTTGGCTCCGGCTTGCTGGGTAAGGGGTGATTGGACAGTCTTATGGCGGTGCATATTCGAAATCTGGTGTGCCGGGTATCGGTACGGGGACGGCGGAGAGCCGATTCGCTGCACCGCGGCGAGCAGCCGCAACGGCCGTCGCTGGCCTTCCTGCAGCCGCAGCCGGCCGCGCAAGCCGAGACGCCACCCTTGCCGTCGCAGACAGCGACTGAGCAGAGCGAGCATGGCACGGGGCAGCAGCGTAAGCCGTCAGCACGCAATGCCGATCCGCGCGCGGTGGCGGACCGGGTGTATGATTTGATGAAAAATGAGCTGTCGGTAGGACGGCTCCGCGGGAAGCCCTGGTAAGGTAGAATCGAGTCGATGAACGTGGTTGGTTGGAAAAATCTTTTAAGTTGGCGCGAGGGGAAGACACATCGTCCTGCCTGGAGTGCGCGTGCGCGGCAGATCGTGATCGGCGGGACGCTGGTGCTGCTCGCCTTTTGCTGGATGGGCCGGGCGGGCGCGCCGGTGATTGGCGCAAACACGATACGCGAAGTCGAGCAGGCGCCGGCATTGGCTGCGGAAACGCCGCCGATACAGGATGCCTGGACCGGCACACCGGCGCCTGCGCCGGGAGAGTATGCGCGTCCCACACGGGCCTACCGCGCGTGGAAGCTGCGCTTCACCACCGCGCTGGCGAAGCTGAAGCCGGGGGACGCGTCGGCGCTGCGGGTCTGGCTGCCTGCTTTCGAAGCCGCCGCCATCAAGCGCGCCGAGCAGGTGGGAGATTCGGGGAAGGTGCCCGTCTCGCCGCTGTTCACCCGCCGCACCGTCCGCCGGCTGATCGAGCCGCCGCCGTCATCGGCGTTCGAGCGCTTTTTCGGCTACAAGGTGGTGCTGCCGTGGAATAAGGCGGTCTATACCTACGAGGCGAATGCCGTGCCGCTGGACTCGCCGTACATGGTGCACGCGAGCGGCGTCCGTGATGGCGGCACATCGATACGCGGGCTGGAGGAGATTCATATGCTCTTCGCCTGCGCCGGCGTCACCGACGAGGTGGCGAAAAACGTGCTGATCAAGGTGTCGGCCCGCGAAGGCGGCTTCGACGCGGTGAACACCTGGGACACCGGCTACGTCTCGGTGGGGTTCATTCAGTTCACCTTCGGCGAGAACGGGGCCGGCTCGCTGCGGCACGTGCTGCAGCGGATGAAGGAAGACGAAGCGCTGTTGTCCAGGCGGCCGGGGCATGTGAACGAGTTCACGCAGTATTTTACCGACCACGGCATCGATGTGCACGACGGGCGTCTGTATGTCCGCAATCCGCTCACCAGCGAGACGAAATGCGACGCGGAGGCGGTGCAGGTGATCATCGACGACAAGCGGATGACCGCCCTCTTCCAGGACGCCGGCCAGAAATCGCGGGCATTCAAGCTGGCGCAGATCCGCGAGGCTTACGGCGCGTATTACCTGGCGGATGCGCCCTTCCGCCTGCCGGTGGCGGAGGTGAGCGTGTATGAAGTCACGGCGCCGGATGTGCCGGCAGCCGTTGTTCCGGCTCCCGCACCGTCACAGGGGCCCCTGGTTGCCGATGAGTCGACGTCCGCAGTGACGGACGCGACACCGGCCGTTGTGGAACCGGCCCCGGCAACGCCGGCTCCGGTGCAGCCGTCTACTACGGGCTACCGGCTGCTGCGGCGGCGTGTGGTGTATGGTGAGCAGGCGGTCGCGGAGGCGCTGGCGGGCACGCTGCGACCTGCCGCGCTTGAAGAGAAAGCGAAAGCGGCGGCGCCGGGGACGATATTGCGGGTGGCACGGCGACTGCCGAGCCTGAACGCCACCTACGGCGAAGTGCTCAGTTCCGAAGGCGGGCAGGTGACGCTGACCGACCGCGCGGTGCAGCACGGGGTGCGCGGCACCATGGAGTATTTCGCCACCTGTCTGAATGTATTGGCGCCGGACCACCCGCTGACGATGGCGGAGTTTCGTCTCCGGCAGCGCGAGGTGATCGCCAGGTTGAAGAATCGCATTGACGTGCTGGCGGATGATGCGTCGCTTACCCCGCCGGACGGCGGCGCGGTGACGACGCGTGAAAGGAGCGAGCCAGATGGCAGATAACGGACAACGCACGAAAGACCAGTTGATCGGTCTGCACTTTTGGGTGGAATACGACGGCATCCTCGTTGCCGAATTCACCGAGTGCTCCGGCCTGGCCGTGGAGACTGAGGTCTACGAATATGTCGAAGGCGGCGAGAATACCTACACGCATAAGCTGCCGGTGCGGGTGAAGTACAACAACATCACCCTCAAGCGCGGCCTCGATCCGAACAAGGACCTGTTCGAGTGGTACCAGCAGTGTGCGAACGGGAAGATCGTGCGGAAGAACGTGTCGATCATGATTTACGGGCCCGCGGAAGGCCAGGGCAAGGCGCCGATTAAGCGCTGGGACCTGCGCCGGGCGTTTCCGGTGAAGTGGACCGGCCCCGATCTGCGCTCGGATGCCGGCGCGGTGACGATCGAGAGCCTGGAACTGGCACACGAGGGATTCGTCCCGCAGAAGTGATGGCACCACCGGTCGCCTTGCACGGGGGCACCTAACCCCCCAGCCCCCTTCCCTAAGAAGGAAGGGGGAGCACCGGGTGGATTTGAGAATATCGGAACTCATTTATAGGTAATCTTACTCACCTTCCCTTCTTAGGGAGTGAGGAGCACCGGGAGGATTTGTGAATACCGGAATCTTTTATAGGTAAACTTGCTCCCCCTTCCTTCTTAGGGAAGGGGGCTGGGGGGTTAGGTGCCCCCGTGCAAGGCAACCGGGTATACAATCACCGGAGTCATACAGGAAGGCAAGGCGAGAGCAATGCCACCGAAAGCCAAAAAGGTACGCGCGAACGCGAAAAAAATTGAAGAGCTGATTCCGCCGCCGGAGATCGGGCAGATCACCCGATTCTGCGACGATCTGCTGCGTCATCGCCGGCCGCAACGGCTGGTGCTGGCGAAGCCGATGCCGCTGCAAAGCGTACGCATCGGCAAGCAGCCGCTGCAGGTGCTGGGTGTCTACGGCCCCATCCCGGAAGAGGAAATCACCGTCTGGCCGACGCTGTTGAAAGCGCAGGACATCGAAATCATCCACGTCGAGCGCTTCCTGGACTGGCTCAAGCGCATGCAGACGGGCGATGTGCACTGGCTCTTTGCGTCGCCGGACATGACCTACCCGCCGAGGCCGCTTGCCCCCTTTCTAGAGGACGAGGCGTCGACATGGGACGCCCAGGAGGCGCCGAGGGGCGCCCAGGAGGTCGCGCCGCGACAGGCGGCACAACAACCGGTCATGCAACCGACTGCGGCGAAGGGAGCCGCAGAAGAACAGCCGACATCCACCGCCGTGGCGAAGCGGCGCGTAGCGGACGAGGCGGCGGAGAGCTCCGCGCCCGCGAAACCGTCGCCGACGCATGCGGGCGGCTTTGTGCCCACCGGCGAGGAAGCGGAGCAGATGCGCCGGTCGCTGGCGATGCGCCGGCCGACCCGCGAGCCGTTCTCGCCGATCATGGAACAGGGCTGGGGCGAGGCGCCGTCCCCGATGCTGCAGGCCGCCGGCCAGCCGGCGCGCCCGCCGCTGCCCGGTGGAAAGGTCACCTGGGGATCGCCGGTGGCCACGCCGCGCGAAATGACATTGCTGGCGCAGACCCCGGAGCCGGTCGCCGGCTCCCTGCCGATCCCGTATCCCAACGCCCCGGCCGCCGCCGCTGGCGCGGCGCCCCGTGCCGGCTTCCCGTATGCCGTGCCGCTGGCGATTCTGGGTGGGGTGGTGCCGGCGTTCGCCGGCGGGATGACAGCCAATGCCGCTGCCGGCGGCCAATTGACGATGGCACGCGTGCCGTCGCCCTTCGGCGGGTCCATCCCCGTGCCGTACCTGCACTTTGCCGGAGCCGGCCAGCCGGGAGCGCCGGGAGTCGGCCAACCGGGCGCCGACATGCCTTCGCAGGCGGCCTGGGGAGCGCCGTCAGCCCCATCCTCCAACTGGCGATATTACACGAGCACTCCGCCGCCGGTGACCGGTTCCATGCCGGCGCCGTATCCCATTTCCGGTCCGGCGGTCGCTCCCGGTGCTGCTCCAGTACAAGGCGGCTTCCCGTATGCCATCCCGTTGGCGGTGATGGGCGGGTTCGCGCCTGCCGGCGCCCGGCCGATGATGGTGACGCCCACCGGCAGTTGGGCGAGCTATCTGCGCGCGCCATCGGCCACCGGCGGGGCGATGTCCGTCCCGTATCTGCAACTGCCGGTGAACGCCGCCGGCTTCATGGAGGGCGGGCAGCCGCAACCAGGAGGCATGCAGCAACCGCCGCCACTGGCGCCCGGCTCGCTGCTGACGAATCCCTATCTCGGCCAGATGACGCTGATCGCCCCGCCGCTGCGCGTGGCCAGTGAAGAGGCGGAGGATCGCGGCACGGCGATGTCCTTCCAGTGGCAGGCGCTGGCGAAGGGCCACCGGCCGCTGGATCCGCGCGCGTTGTCGGCGCTGCGGCAGTCGCTGCCGGAGGGCTCGCAACTCATTTACCCCGCGCTGCCGAAGGGACAATTGCCGACAGGCGCGGTCAACTTGCGGCTGGCACAGCCGACCGTCGCACAAATGCTGGCCACCGGTTACGGCGTGCCGCCCGCCGCGGGCGTCGCTTCGCGGGTGGTCAACGAGATGGAAGCCACCCTTGGCGCCTCGCCGGCGCCGGAACCGCTGACCGGCCAGATCGTGCCCGGCAAACGGCCCGCCGGCACGAAAAACAGCCTGCTGCCGGACGGCAAGCAACCGGGCGGCGCCTTGCCGCGCATCGGCAGCCGAGAGTCGCATCGCGATAGCGAACTGGGTTACCTCGGCATGCCGGTCAGCCTGGCGCCGAGTCTGGGCGGCCGTTCGGAGGTGCGCGAGGCGGTGTCGAGCGGCGTCGCGCAGGATAAGGTGGCGAAAACGATTCGGCCGGGCGTCTTCAATGCGCTGCGCCACCTGCTGTTCCCTTCCTTCCACAGCGTGGAGGCGGAGCCGGACCAGCGCGCCTGGCACAAAGCCGCGCCGTCATTCGGCCTGCCGGACAGCAAACCGACGACGGTCCTCTCGCCGCACGCGTTGACGTCCGTCCACACGCCGACGACGTCGCTGCCGCAGCTCGGCGGGATGCAGCCGTCTCCCCCGGGCGCGCTGCCGCAACTGCACATCGCCGATGCGTCACCGCTGCAGCAAGCCGCCGGCGCGCTGGGCAGCCTGCCGCCGCCGTCGCCGGGCTCCCTGCCGCATCCGGTGTTCGGCATGTCGCCGTTATCGACGCCTGGCCAGCCGCCGCTACCGCGTCCCGGCGTCACGTTGGGCGAATCGCCGGCCGGCGCCTTCCGGCCGATCGTCCGGCCGTTCATCAGTCCGGCGCTGCCGGGACTGCTGCCGGGCGCGCCGCCGGCTCCACCGCGTCCGCGGACGTTTGGTGGGCTGCCGACTGCCTTCGGGCATCATCTCCCGCAGCCGGAGGGCGGTTCGCTGCCGCTCATCGGCATGCCGCCGCTGTCGCCGCTGTCACCGCAGTCACCGCTGCATCACCCGCCGGTGGGCGCCCACGGGCCGGGCGAGGATGCCGGGCAGCCGATGACGCTGCCCCGCCCGCCGGCGATGCCGTCACTGCGACCGTTGGGACAGCAGGCGGCCGGCCATACGCCGTCGCTGCCGCACGTCGGCCTGCCGTCAATCTTCCAATCGAGCCTGCCGCATGCCCCGCAGCTCCCGTTCCCGACCGGCGGAGATGCCGGTGCGCCGGTGGCGGACATGCAGTTGCCATTCACACCGCCGGTGGCGCGTCACGGCGGCATGCACACGTTGACCACACTGGTGTCCCGCGCGCCGCAGATGCTGTATACGCCGCCGGCGCCGCGTTTTACGCCAAATTCGTCGCTGGCAATCCAGCGGTCGATCACCATCGGCGACGTGGAATCGACGGTGCAGCAGCCCGAACAGTCGCGCGCGGAGCAGGCGACCGCTCGTTCCGACCGCGAAGGCATGCAGGCAGCCGAAGTGAATATGCTGGCCACCGAAGTGTGGTCGATTCTGAAGCAGCGACTGGCGACGGAAGCGATCCGTCGCGGCCGCTGGTGATAAGCCGGCGACGTAAGCCGCAACCATATATACAGGCTGCGCAGCGTCGAGAACCGGATTGATAGTAAAGCTGGGGAGGCTCCCATGGCACTGACCAAAGCATCGATAACTAATGCCGATTTTCAGTCGGAAAAGATTGATTGCCTGTTCAACCCGACGGAATACGTGATCGCCCGCACCAACTCGTGGAAGGAGCGCACCGCCACCGGGAAGGAAACGCCCGCGCTGACCTTCTCGGGCGGCGGGGCGCGCACGCTGACCATGGACCTGTTCTTCGACGTATTCGAGCAGGACGGCGGCGACGTGCGCACGATCGTGGACAAGCTCTGGAAGCTGATGACCATCGATTCGCGCCTGAAGAACACCACCACCCAGCAGGGACGCCCGCCGCTGGTGATCTTCCAGTGGGGGCCCAACTGGTCATTCAAGGCGGCGATCACCAACCTGTCCGTGCGCTACACCCTGTTCCGCGACGACGGCACGCCGGTGCGCGCCACCGCTTCGGTGACCTTCCAGGAGTGGGACGAAAACGTGCAGGGGCAGAATCCCACCTCGCTCAGCCGCGAACCGGGGCGCAAGCGGCGCGAAGTGCGGCCGAACGATACGCTGGCGCTGATCGCGTATGAAGAATACGGCGACGCCACCAAGTGGCGCCTGCTGGCGGATGAAAACAGCATCGAGGACCCGTTGAACCTGCAGCCCGGCAGCGTGCTGGCCATCCCACCCATGTAGGGTATGTCGGCGGTGAATGAACGGAGGTATTAAGTGCCAGTAACTTCTCCAAATGTGTTGACGCCGATCTGCCAGATCAAAATCAACGGCTCGCCGGCGTCGAATGAATTCATGATGCAAATGACGGAGTGCCTGGTGGAAAACAGCCTGCACCTGCCGGATATGTGCACCATCCGCATTACCGATAAGGATTTCGCATTCATCGATCAGAGCTACCTGAATGAAGGCACGTCTATTGAAATCGCTTTCGGCGTCCATGGGCAACGCGATCCCGCCCGGGTCTTTAAAGGTGAAATCGTCGGGCTGGAATGCGACATGTCCTCCCATGGGGTGCCGACACTGATGATCCGCGCGTTCAATAAGGCGCACCGCCTGCACCAGGGGCGCAAGACAAGAACCTTTCTAAATATCAAGGATTCAGACCTTGCCTCGCAAATCGCCGGGGAAGCCGGTCTGACACCGGATGTGGATGCGTCCACGGTGGTCTATGAGCACGTGCTGCAGTGCAACCAGACAAACTGGGAATTCCTGTCGCTGCGCGCCATCCGCGCCGGTTATCGGCTGTATTCCGACGGCGATAAATTATGTTTCAAGGAAGTGAAGAAACCCACGGGCGCTCCGATTGACGTCAAGTTCGGAAAGGAACTCATTTCCTTCCGCCCACACACCGCCGCTACCCCGCAGGTCAACAAAGTGGTGGTGCGCGGCTGGGACCCGGCGAAAAAGCGGGAGATCGTCGCGCAGGCCACCATCAGCAGCGCCAAAAGCGCTCCCGATGCCGGCGATAACACCAGACCGGAGAGCGCCGCCAGCGCCATCGGCGGTTCCTCCAGCGAGATGGTCATCACCGATCAACCGGTCTACAACCAGAGCGATGCGGAGAAAATCGCCCAATCGGTGGCCGATTCCATCGCCGGCGATTACCTGACGGCGGAAGGTCTGTGCATGGGAGATGCGACAATACTCCCGGGTAAATGCCTGAACGTCAAAAATGTCGGCAGACGCTTCAGCGGGAAGTATCACGTCACCGCCACCACGCATATCTACAGCCCGGCGGAAGGTTTCAAAACCATGTTCTCCGTCAGCGGCAAGCACCCGAATAATCTGCTGGGCATGATGGAGAACGGTACACAGATTCCGAAATCACCGCAGGGCGGCAATATCGTCATCGGCATCGTAACAAACAACAAACCGGACGGCGGCAATCACCTGATGGGTGAAATCAAAGTGAAATACCCCTGGCTCGGTGACAACATCGAGAGCGGCTGGATTCGCGTCACCTCGCAGATGGGCGGCAGCGGCCGCGGCATGTTCAGCCTGCCGGAGATCAATGACGAAGTATTGGTCGCCTTCGAGCATGGGGACGTCAACCGCCCGTATATGATCGGCCAGCTCTGGAACGGCGTCGACAAGATGCCCTCCGGCGAAACCGGCAATATGGTCGAAAGCGGCAAGGTCGAACGGCGCGGGTTTTATACGCGTGAAGGCCATAAAGTCGTCTTCAACGACCACGGCGATAAAAAGGGCGATATCACCGTCACCACCGTCAATAATCATCAACTGACGATGAACGACAATGAAGAGATGATTGAGGTGACCACGAAAAACAAGCACAAGTTTACGATGCACGATCGTGATAAAAAGATTACGGTGATTTCGACTAATAAACATAAGATCGAGATCGATGATTCCGGCAATACCATTACCGTGACCGACAAGAACAACAACCATATTAAAATCGCGGCCAACGATAATTCCATTGAGATGAAATGCACGGGGAATTTCACCCTGGACGCGAAGGGCAAAGTGAGCATCTCCGGGACGGCGGGCGTAGACGTGAAAACGAGCGCCATGATGAACCTGGAAGCGACCGGCATCAACACCATCAAGGGCGCGATGGTGAAAATCAACTAACGCAAGGCAGCTAATGATCATGAGTATTCGTCACAGTACAATTCACCGCTTGATTCTCTGGGGACAGCTCTTGCTGTTGCTGGGCTGCCTGCTGCCGGCCGGCGCACAGTCGGAGCGGGTCACCGCATCCGCATATCACAACCTGGTGGGCCGGCTGGCGCGCTGCCTGAAGCTGCCGGAGGCGACACCGGAAGAACGCGCGCTGAAGATCAAGAATCTGACGGAGACCTACACCTTCGCCGATCGGCTGGCATCCACCAGCGGCGTCAGCAAACGCGCCCGCGAGATGTGGAACTCGAACACCGGGCAGGAAACCTTTGGCGGCATCCCGCGGCAGGCGGTCGGCGGCAGCGCCGGCACGCTGCCGCGGCGTGGTTACCGCCCGCGCCTGCTGGACCTGTATGCTAACTGGAAAGCCGCCAACCTGACCGAAAATGGCGTCCCGCAGCAGCATTTTTATACGGAGATGCTGATGGCGCTGCCGCCGGTGAATCCGAAGGGCGGCATCCCGTACCCGTATACCTCCCCGATTGTTTATGCGCTGGTGGCGGATGCCCGCTGGCACCTGGGTGACCGCGTGGAAGAGACGCTGCTCACCTGGCAGCAATACGACGGCGAGGCGAAGAAGCGCAAAACAACGGCGCTGCGCCAGCTGCAATTGGAGATGAAGGTCGATCCGCCCAGCGGCGAGTGCAATACCCCGGTGACGGACCGCATTGCCCGCATGATCGCCGATGATGCCGGACGAGTGAAGGCACAGCTAGCGGCGGCAGTGCCGGCCAGCGTGGTCTTCACCGGAGTCACGCTCGCACAGCCGGGAGGGGCGCTGATCATCACCGGCACGTATGACGCTGCCGCCGGCCGGTTACCGCTGGCCCTCTGGGCGGAGAATGACGCCGGCGAGACGATCGGCAGCCGCCAGGAAGTGCAGCCCGGCGACCGCTTCAGCGTCGCGCTCGACAAAATCGGCGCGCAGCCCGGCGTTGCCCACCTGTGCTGGGGACTGCGGCAGGACGCGCTGGCGACGTTTTTACAGCTTCCGGTGAAGAACCGCGTGCCGGGGGAAGGCTTCCCCTACGCCGGCGCTGACCGCGGATGATGTCTGAATTACCGAAATAGCGAACGATTTTTAAGCAACCGGCCTTATGGTAGGAGGATTTTATGCCCAATCCAACGAAAGATTTTCTCGGTTCCGGTTGGAAGTTTCCCCCGCAGTTGGATTCACGCGGACGGATCAAGCTGGTCCACCAGGAGCAGGATGTCGAAGAGGCGATCCGGATTATTCTCACCACCCGGTTCGGCGAGCGTCCCATGCGCCCGGAGTTCGGATCGGACCTGTTCACCCTCGTCTTCGCGCCGAATGACGCATCAACCGGCGGTCTCGCCCGTCGCTACGTCATGGAATCGCTGGCGCGCTGGGAGCCACGCATCGAAGTGACGCAAGTGGAAGCCGCGCCCGACAGAACCGATACATCGCGCCTGTTGATCAATATTCATTATCGCATCCTGGCGACGAATGCCGAGCGGAATCTCGTCTTTCCTTTCTATACGATTCCCGGGGAATAGTCGCAGCCGGCAAATCGATGGCTTTTTCGTTTTTTTTGACCAAAAGATAGGTAGGAGGCGTCATGTCATTACCTGCACCTCATCTCGATGATAGAAAATTTCAGGACATCGTGGACGATGCCAAACGGCAGATCGGCCTGCGCTGTCCGGAGTGGACGGATCATAACGTCTCCGATCCCGGCGTCACGCTCATCGAGCTGTTCGCCTGGATGATGGAAGGGACGCTGTACCGGCTGAACCAGGTGCCTGAACGCAACTACATCAAGTTCCTGGAGCTGCTCGGGATCACGCTGGAATCCGCCGCGCCGGCGCGCACCGACCTGTGCTTCCGCCTGTCCCGGCCCATCTTCGACACACAGGAGGACGATGCGTTTACCGTGCGGCTGCCCGCCTTCAACACGGTGGCCGCCACCATGCGCACGGAGATCGATGACGCCATCGACTTCACCACCGAGGCCGACCTGGTGATGGTCCGCCCGCGGCTGAGCTACATCTTCTCCGGCGCGCAGGCGTCGGCCGCCGGCGACCCGCTGGCGGTGACGGAGGTGCGCCCCTTCGAGCCCATCGAAATGGGCACGGAGATCGAGCTCGACGAGAAAGGCGCGCCGCGCACGGTGCAGCGCTCGGGCGCTCCCATCTTCAGCCCCTCCCCGCGCGAGGGTGATGCCCTCTACCTGGGTTTCGAGGCGGACATCTCCGCCAACCTGGTCGAGCTGCGCGCCGTCTGCAACCGCAGCGCCGCCACCGGACTCGACGAAGATTACCCGGCGCAGGTCTGGGAGTACTGGAACGTGGCGGAAAATCGCTGGGACCGGCTGACTTCACCCAGCGGCACGGACACCACCTTCGGTTTCAACCGCACAGGCGCAGTCGAACTGCTGATGCCGCGCGGCATGCTGACGTCCACCATCAATAACCAGCAGGCGCGCTGGATTCGCTGCCGCTACACCACCGCGGTGCAGGACCTGCCGCCGCGCGGGCCGAACAGCTTGCGGCCGTCGGGCTACCGCAAATCGCCGGAGGTGTTTTCGCTGGAAGCGTGCACCGTCGGCGGCAGCGCGTCGGCCACCAATGCCAACACCGTGGTCAGCGAGGTGCTCGGGCAGAGCGACGGCACGCCGGGACAGGTGTTCAAGCTGGCGCACGCCCCGCTGCTGCCGCGCCGCACCGGCGAAACGATCCTCATCGGCGAGTTGGGCGCGCTGCCCGCGGAGCTGGAGGAGTGGACCGAGGTGTCCGACTTCTCCGAGAGCGGGCCGCATGACCGGCACTTCGTCTGCGACGGCTTCACCGGAGAGGTGTTCTTCGGCCCGAACATCCACCAGCCGGACGGCTCCACCTGGCAATACGGCGCCATCCCGGCCAAGGGGCTGACGGTCACCTTTGCCGCCTACCGCTTCGGCGGCGGGGTGCAGGGCAACATTCGCGAGCACCAGGTGAGCACGCTGAAGTCGGCGATCCCCTACATCGCGGACGTGTGGAACCCGGCGCCGGCCACCGGCGGGCAGAACCAGGAAGTGCTGGAGCGGGCGAAGATGCGCGCGCGAGCTTCCCTGCGCATCCGCGAGCGCGCGGTGACGGCGGAGGATTATGAATTCCTCGCCTGCCGCGCCACCTCCAGCGTCGGCCGCGCGCAGTGCGTACAGCCGGGGCCGCGTCACAGCCGCGGCAAGAAAGGCGAGCTGATCCCGCCCGGCGTGGTGCGGGTGCTGCTGGTGCCCGCGCTGGGCACGCAGATCACCGTGCCGCGTCCCAGCGATCTGCGCATCGACGGGCGCACGCTGCAGGATGTCTTCGACTACCTGGACCAGCGCCGCATGCTGACCACCGTACTGGAGGTCGGCGAGCCGGAATATGTGTATGTCTCCACCGAGATCACGCTGGTGGCCGACCCGAAGATGGACGCCGACCAGGTGGCGCTGCAGGTGAAGGAGCGACTGGAAGCCTATACCCACCCGCTGTGGGGCGGACCCAACGGCGACGGCTGGCCGTTCCGCCGCGCGCTGACGCTGGCGGATGTCTACGCCCAGGTCGGATCGGTGCCGGGCGTCGCCTTCCTGCTCGACGCGAAGATCTTCACCTCGGGCGTGGATAACCCGCAGACCGGGCGCTTCACCGCGGAGAAGCAGGTGTCCAACGCGGAGGGCGTGCGCCTGTCCGAGCATGAGCTGATCTGCACTCGCGAGCATCGCATCCACGTCCGTCCGATCTGGACGGTGGGGATGGAGACGCCGACATCGGCAAAGGAGTAACGCGTGACCACGCTGACCGAATTCCGCCGACAACTATTCAGCTTCTCCGGCACCTCGGATGCGGAGATGGCAGGGCTGCGCGCGACGCTGGAGCCCAACCTGCTGCAGATTGCGCTGATGCCCCGCGAGGACCCGCTGCAGAAGGGTTCGCTCTGGCACCGGGTGGAGCCGCCGTGCGGCATGACGGTGAAGGTGACTTCAACCGCCGACGAGGTGCGTATCGTGCGCCTGACCGTCGAAAGCGAGACCCCGCAGTGGAACCCGGAATGGCCGCGCTGGTTTTACGCCGTGCGCCGCGCGCCGGAGCTGATCGGCGGGCACGCGATCGACGCGCAGGACGTGCTGGCGGGTGACGCTCACACGCTGACGTTGCTGGTGCTGCCCGGGGAGACACGCGAAGCCACGCTGGAGGCCGCCGCGTTCCTCGATGAATATACCGTGCCCGGGCATTACGACTGCAACGTCCGCATCACCGACATCACCAACGGGGCAGGGGAGTCCTGCCTGCTGCAGGGCGACCTGGAGCTGCAGCACCCGTCGTCACGGGCGCTGGCCATGCTGCCGGCGATCTACACCGACGCCCTCGATAAGTTGGCGGATGAAGCGGGCGACGGCCAGGCGCCGTTCTTCGCGCGCTTCCTGCGCGGGTTCGACGATGGGCTGGAGCCGGTGGAAAACCTGATCCCCGTGCTGCACCGCTACTTCGGGCCGTACAGCACGCCGGGCGAGTTCCTGCCCTGGCTGTCCTGCTGGGTGGCGCTGGCGCTGAATGAAAACTGGTCGGAGATGCGGCGCCGGCGGCTGATCGCCGAAGCGGTGCAGCTCTACCGCTGGCGCGGCACCCGCAAGGGCCTGTCCCGCTACCTGGAGATTTACGCCGGCGTGAAGCCGGAGATCAACGACCAGCCGTTCCACGGCTGGCGCCTGGGCGACGACGCGCTGCTCGGGCAGAACACGGTGTTGGGCGACGTCGCCGAGCATACCTTCGTGGTGACGCTCGCGGTGCCGGACCCGTCCGTCGTCAACGAACAGATTGTCCGTGACATTATCGAAAGTGAAAAGCCTGCGCATACCGGCTACAGTCTGCGCATTGTTCGCCGCATTTCTTTTGAGGAAGAGAGGGCCGCCAAATGATTCGGGAGAAAATCGTCAATGTCCCCCCGATTACCGGCATTAATCCATTTGATGAGCTGCCGATCGATGCCGCCATCTGGCGGACCGCCCATGATCACCATCATGAGCATCGCCTGCTGCACGCCTCGCTGGCGCACCGGCCCGGGATCGTCTACGGCCTGGAGGTGCTGGCCAAGGGCGAGCGCACCGTGGTGGTCGCCCCCGGCGCCGTGGTGGATGGCGACGGCCGGCTGATCCTGCTGCAGGAGCCGGTATCCTTCGAGATGGATGAGAAAGGCCAGTTCTACATCATCATCTCCTACAAGCAGCCGTTCATCAGCGAATCCGCGCTGACCGTCGGCAGCGGCGAGAAGTATTACGAGTTCCTGGAAGGCCGCGAAGTGCGCAGCACCAAGGACGCGCCGGCGGGCGAAGTCATCGAGCTGGCCCGCATCTGGCGCTCCAATCCGGACAAGCCAGTGAAGGACGCCGGCAACCCCTTTGATCCGGGCGGGGACGAGATCAACCTGCTGCACCGGCCGGTGGCCTTCCCGCACTGCTACGCCGACGTGGCGGTGGGCGAGTTGGCCTATGTGCCGAAGTCCGGCGGCGATTCCTGGAAACCCAACCGCGCCGGTCTGTGGAGCCTGCTGCACGAAGGGAACGGGCGCGGCTTCCACCTGGAATTCGCCGGCCCGGTCAATATCACCGCGGACCCGCTGGTCCCCTTCCCGGCGCTGCTCTACATTGCGGGCGGCAAGGGTTTCCAGCCGCTCTCTGCGCAGCAGGTCGACGGGCTGCACCGATTCCTGGACCGCGGCGGTGTGCTGCTGGGTGATGCCAGCGGTGACGAATTCGCCGGCCAGTTCAAGGAATTGGCCACCCAGCTCGGTGCGCCGTTGAAGGAGTTGGCGGCCGGCCACCCGCTGCTGAAGTCGCACTACGTCTTCTCCGCCGCGCCGGCCGGCGCGCTGGACGGCAAAGGATTCTTCATGGACGAAGCGGGCAGCGTGCTGTTGAGCACCGCCAATTACGGCGCCGCCTGGCAGGGCGACATCCCCAAACCGAGCGCCACCGACGCGCGCGAGCGCATCCGCCAGGCGATCGAGTTCGGCCTGAATATCGTGGTGCACGCCGCCAAACGGCTGCGCGGGACGTATCTGGAGACGCTGGTCCGTTAACCTGATCGTAGGGGCGAAGGGCCTTCGCCCCTACGAGCGCCGGGTGTGGATTTTGGCTGTTTACGGGAACGGTGTCCGTGATGGGGCGAAGGCCGGGTGTGGATTTTGGCTGTTTACGGGAACGGTGTCCGTGATGGGGCGAAGGCCCTTCGCCCCTACGACGGGTAGGAATGCGATTAAGCGCACAGGCGAGACGCCTGCGCTTGGACAGTGTATAATGAGCATGCTTAATCATTGCAGCATAGTGAGGGATTCATGAGTACAGCAGCAGTCATCAGCAACCCTCGGGACGGTGTCGTGCTGGCGATTCCGGCCGGCGATACGCTTTTCGTGACGTTTGAGGTCGAGAACGACAACCCGATGGAGGTCGTGGGCTTTTATTTCGCCATTGCCGATCTGCCGGCGGAATGGTGGAGCGGCCCGACCAGCGCCGAGCCGACGCAGGTGGTCGCGGGGGGCCGGGACGTCATCAACTTGACGCTGAAACCCGCCGCCAACGCCCAACTGGCGAATTATCCGTTCACGGTGCACATTCAGGCAGTGAATGATATGGCGGTGGTTCCCCCGCCGAGTTCGCTCACGCTGTGCGTGGAGCAGGGGGCGGAGCTGCCGGCGGCCGTTCCGGTGGAGGAAGCGCCGGTCGCGGTTGTCGAACCCGAACCGGAGCCAGAACAGGAACCTGAACCGGAACCTGAACCGGAACCTGAACCCATTGTGGTCGAACCACCCGCTCCTGTGGCCGAGCCACCAGCGCCCGTGGCGGTCGAATCCGCTCCGGAGCCAGTGCCCGTCGTGGAAGCGCCCAAGGTGGTCGAAGTCGCGCCTGTCGCGCCGGTGGTTGCGCCTGCTCCCGCGCCGGCCCCGGAACCAGTCATCGTCGCGGCCCCGGCGCCGCCCGCGCCGGCTCCGGAACCGGTCGTCGTCGCGACCCCGGCGACCCCGGCGCCGCCCGCGCCCGCCCCGCCGTCTGCCCCGAAACCGAAGCCGGCGCCGAAAGCGGAAGCGCCCGTGCCCAGGCCTGCGCCGAAAGAAGAAGCGCCCGTGGCCAGGCCCGCGCCGAAAGCTGCGCCCGCCCCGGCTCCCAAGCCGGCGCCGAAACCCGCTCCGAAGCCGGAGCCGGTGGTGGAGACCGTCAGCCTGCAGCGCGAGCCGGAACCGGTGGAGGTGCAGCCGAAGCAGGCCCAGTTGCCGGAAGCCGACCGCCAGGTGATCAACCCGGAGGATCGGCGCATCCTGCATATGCTGCCGGGCGAGCGCATGCTGATGCGCTTCAAGTTCCACAACACGCAGAATTTCCCGTGCAACTACATCCTGGACGAAGACCGCATGGCGGCGCTGCCCGAGGGATGGCTGGAACGCACGCAGGCGCAGGTGAACATTACCCCGAACGCCGAAGGCGAAGTATTCTGCCTGGTCTCCCCGCCGGACAACGCGAAGCCGGGCGAGTACCAGTTCGCGCTGTTCATCGGCGCGCAGCACACCGCCAATCCGGAGGAGCGGTATTACACACTGCTGGTGGAGGCCACCCCCGCCGTCAAGCTGGCCGCGAAAGAAGCGAGCAAGTCGGCCGGACCCTTCGGCTACCAGGCGGCATTCCCGCTGACCGTGTCCAACGCGGGCAACTCGGAAACCGCTTTCCGCATTGCGGTGCGCGATTCGCAGGCAGCATTGGAAGATGACGAAGAGGCGCAAGCCCCGCGGGACATCTACGAGTCACCGAACTGGACCTACAACATCGACCACGAGGTGGACAATCTGAAGGCGCCCGCACAGGGCCGCGATCTGAAACCGGTCGATGTCAGCCTGCGCATCAAGCGCCGCGGCGCCTGGTGGTGGGGCTTCAAGGAATCGCACACCGTGACGGTAGCCGCCGTGCCGGTGACGGATGCCACCAATGGCGCGAAGGGCGAGAACACGACGCAAGTGACGATAGAGCGCTGGCGCCTGCTGCCCTTCCCGTATCTCCTGCTGATCCCCATCATTCTGCTGTTCATGGTCCTGGGCAGCCGATCATGGAACCTGCGGGTGACCAACGGCATCTCCAGCCAGCTCACCAATAGCAATGCCTACTTCGTGTTCGGACCGAACGCGGATATCGCCTGGAATGCCTTCCCGCTGATGCCGCAGACGCTGGCCTTCGGCGAGAAAGAGAAGGTGATCAGCTTCCTGCATCGCTATACGCGCACCGTCTATCTGAGCAGCGGCTACGAGAAGAAGAGCAGTTGCTCGGTGAAAAACAGCAACATCGCCATCAACTTCCTCTCGGAAAAGACGGATGGGAAGCTGCAGGTGATCGTCGGCGATCAGGTGTTGACCCCGACCCCCGAAGATTACCTGGTGGGTGAAAAGAAGATCGGCAAGACGCAGGCCGTCTACACGGTGCGGATCGACCGGTCGAATATGCCCATCAAGTTCCGCAATATCGACCCGCGGAGCGCGGGCAGCCAGATCAAGATATACACGATCGCCGAGCCGGATAAGGCCGCCTTCGAAGTCATCGATCTCGCGAACCCGGAGACCGGCTACAGCCCGGCATCCGGCGGCGAGCCCACTCCGCCGTTCAAGGTGACGGCACAGCCGGGCTCGACGGGAGAATTCGTGTTCGTCACGACGGATAAAGCGCAGCCGATCATTCGCTTGAAGTTGGAGTCGCAATAAGATGATTATCCTGCTGCAGAGAGAGATCAGTATCGTACCCGGACGGGCGATGCCCGTACGGCCGCCGGACACCCAGGTGGGCGAGAACTGTGCGGTGTTGCAGATCATCAACAACACCAATCAGGAAAACGAATACACCGTCCGCATCGAATGCTCGCACCCCAGTTGGCGCGAGGAGTGGGTGCGGGTGGCGTCGATCGTCGAGATGACGGACGCCGGCGGGTATATCCAACCCAGCAAGCCGGACATGGCGTTGTCCGACGGCTCGCTGCGCATTTACGTCGCCCGCCAGAGCCAGCGCAAGGTGATGCTGGCCTTCCAACTGCCGAAGGCGCCGGATTCCCGCGCGGGCCGCTATACGCTGAAGGTGCAGGTGCGCACGCGCCTGACCGCCGGCGGGCAGGGGCAGCCGGCGGTGGAAGAGCTGCAGATCGATGCCTTTGTCGAACCGTATTATGACTGGGGCCTGCTCTTCGATCCGCCGAAGCGCGGCGTCGGCTTGCTGCGCCGCAAGGCGAATTACAATGTGACGGTGGTCAACCGCGGCAACGACTGGCTGTATTGCCAACTGCGTCCCCCGCAGGCGCAGCAGCAGGCGGATATGCGCCTGGCGCTGTTCTCCGAGGCGGTGGCGGTGCCGCCGCCGGATATCGACCAGGCGGAAGCGCGGCGCATGGTGCCGCTGACCGCCACTACCACACTCAAGCAGATACGCGGCGCGGAGAAGGTGACCCCCATCGCGCTGCGCATTTACCGCATCGACGCGCCTTCCGTGCCGCAGATACCGCGGCAGGACTACGGCGTCGCGGAGGTGGAACGGCCCGACCACGTGATGGCCAATCCGACCACCGAGCCGCCCAGCATTGCCGACGAAACCTTCCAGCTCGGGACGCTGGTGTATTATCCACCGGTGCGCTCCTTCATCACCGGCTCCATCAAGTGGGTGGTGGATAATATCAAGGCCGCCATGTTTGCCATGATGGCCATCCTGGTGTTTCTGGTCATTATGGGCGTCGTCTGGCAGGCTTTCGTGCGCGATATGAAGATCGAGCCGTTGATTCTGGGGGTCAGCGAATCGCAAAAGAAAGTGCCCTTCAAAGGCCGCTATATTCTGGGCGCGACGGTGAAGGTCTACACCGCCTCCAACTCGATTCCCGAGGATAAGCCGATCCCGGTGAAAGTCTCGGCGTATAAGAACGAATTGAAGACGAATGAGAAGCGGTTACCGGCGACGGCGGCAGCGGTGTTGAACAACCTGAACGTCGATAATCCGCAGTACCTGACGGTCGATCTCAGCGGCATCTGGAACCGGCTGGAGAAGGACGATCATCTCAAGTTCAAAGTGACGCGCGGATCGCTCTTCGGCCGCCTTGTCCCGGGATTGATGACCTATACCTGCGGGACGGAAATCACCGTGGAGAAGCCGAAGGTGATGCCGGCGACGGTGCCGGGACTGTCCGCACAATACTGGCCGCCGGTGACCGCCGGCGGGCGGCTGACCGTGCGCGGGAAGAACCTGGGCGACGGCGGCTCGGTGCGCGTCAACGGGCAGGACATGGAGATCATCGGCTGGCGGGATTCCTCCATCACCTTTAAGATCCCGGAGGACTTCGGCGATTCGCCGAAGAGCATGGTCGAAATTACCCGCAACGACGGGTCATCGGCGCCTTCCACCACGGTCGACATCAAGGCCAACCCGGCCCTCGCGGCCGCCGGTGGTGATGCCGGGGCCGGCGGAGGAGATTCCGGCGGTGGCGGTGGTGGCGCCTCAAGCGGCGGCGGCGGCGCTTCGAGCGGCGGCGGCGGTGGCGGTGGCGCTTCGAGCGGCGGAGGTGGCGGCAACTCTGGTGGCGATAACTCGGGCGGTGGCGGCGGAGCCGTCAGCAATCCTCCGCCGGTACGTCCCGTGAATCCGCGGATCACCCGTCCCCCGGTAGTAGCTGCCGGCGCCAATGCGGTGACACTGCTGGTGGATGCGTATAAAGCCGATTGTGACCCGACTATGCTGCAGAGAGCGATCGACGCGGCGAAGAAGGATACACCCGAAGGCAAAGCGACCCAGGCCATTGCGCTCTTCCTGAAGAACGCGGACGAAGAAGCGCCGGGGTATAACGCCCAGGAAGCGAGAACCGCGACGAAGCTCATCTCGAGCCTCGGGAACTCCCGGTCGCCGCGCGTGCAAGCCCTCACGCTCATTGCCCGCGGATATCTCGGCAACGCGAAAGGCAACTGGGTGCAGGCCGCCAAAGTCGGCGATGCCCAGACTAAAGCCTTCGCCCAGCAGTTGCTCGCCGACCTCGCCGCCGGCGAGTAAGGGAAGTAAGTAGTAAGTAGTAAGTAGTGAGTAGTCTAGTTCACATGAATCTAGACTACTCACTCACTACTCACTACTCACTATACGCCCCGCGCCACTCACCGGCGCGGGGCGTTCTGTCGTCATCCGCCATCACACCTTCCGCGATGTCATCCGCTCGAACACCCGCTTACACGGCGCGTCCGCTACGATGACGTTATATCGCAATGCGGGAGGGAGTGAACCGATGGCGCAGGAAGGATCTGGACAGGGCTTCAGCCACGGGCAGGATGTGCTGACCGTGCTGAACCGCGACCTGGCCAATGAGATGAATACGGTCCTGATGTATATGATGGATAGTCTGATGGTGCGCGGAGCGGATGCCCATGACGTGAAGGGGGTGATGACGGATTTCGTGCAGCAGGACTTTGGGCACGCGCAGAAGCTGGCAGTACGCATCGTCGATCTGGACGGCACGCCGGAACTGATGCCGACGGACTTGCAAAACAACGCCAGCATTGAAACAAGGCAGCCGAGCAGGGACAACGAGCGCGTGCCGCTGCTGAAGGACGCGCTGGAGCATGAGCTGCAGGCGGTGATCGAGTATAAGAACCAGATCCAGAATATCGGCTTTTCCGATCCTGCCACCCGCCTGCTGCTGGAGGAGATCCTCACCGAGAAGGAGCACCAGGCGGAGGAGATTCGCCACCTGCTCGGGGTGTAAAGCTCAATACCAGCGTCGAACGGAGATTCACAGTCTGGAAGGCGGCGCGAGCCCCGCCCGGGTATCGGTACGCTTACCTGTCATCGGCGGGGCTCGCGCCTCCTTCCGGACTGAGAATTGCTTTCCACCGCTCGACGATAAATCGTGATAATTGTCTGCGATATCACCATTAGCTGTCCATATCAGCGCATACATTGCCTGGCGAAGGGCAACAATACCGTTAGCGTCATACGAATTATGACGGCCGTTTCGCTTCAGGGAGTGGTCGCCGGGAGAGCATGGGGCTGTTGGGAGTGACTGTGAGAGCGTTGTTGATTTATCCGGAGTACCCGGAAACCTTTTGGAACTTCAAGTATGCGTTGAAATTCATCGCGAAACGGGCGACCTACCCCCCGCTGGGATTGCTCACGATCGCCGCCATGCTGCCGGCGGATTGGGAGCAACGACTCATCGACATGAATACGGCGGCGCTGCGGGACGAGGACCTGCAATGGGCGGATGTCGTGCTCGTCAGCGCCATGCTCATTCAACAGTCATCCGTGCGGCAGATCATCGCCCGCTGCAAGGCGCAGGGGGTGCCGATCATCGCCGGCGGCCCGCTCTTCACCGCATTGCCGGACGAGTTCCCCGACGTGGAGTATCTTGTGCTCAATGAAGCGGAGGTGACGCTGCCCGGCTTCCTGCGCGATTTCGCCGCGGGGCAAGCCCGGCATTGCTACACCTCGGATGAGCTGGCGGATCTCACCACGTCCCCGGTGCCGCGCTGGGAACTGGTGAAGATGAAGCAATATGCGGCGATGAATCTGCAATTGACACGCGGGTGCCCGTACGATTGCGAGTTCTGCAATATCACCACGTTATTCGGCCGCGTGCCGCGCATGAAAAGCACGGAACAGGTGCTCACCGAGCTGACTCGCCTGTATGAGCTGGGTTGGCGCGGCGCGGTCTTCTTTGTTGACGATAACTTCATCGGCAATAAGAAACTGATCAAGCAGGACATCCTGCCGGCGATGATTCGCTGGATGCGGGAGCACCGGTATCCCTTCACCATCAATTCGCAAGTCTCCATCAACCTGGCCGACGATGATGAGCTGCTCGAGCTGATGTCGCGAGCGGGCTTCAACACCGTGTTCGTCGGCATCGAATCGCCCAACGAGGACAGCCTGGCCGAGTGCAATAAGATCCCGAATAAGGGCCGTGACCTGATGAGCTGCATCCAGAAGCTGCAGCGACACGGCCTGCAGGTGCAGGCCGGCTTCATCGTCGGCTTCGACAACGATCCGGTGTCGATCTTCGAGCGGCTGATCAACTTCATCCAGGAGAGCGGCGTCGTCACCGCCATGGTGGGGCTGTTGAATGCCCCACACGGCACGCGGCTGTATCAGCGCCTGCAGACGGAGGATCGGCTGCTGGGCGAGATGAGCGGCGACAATACGGATTACTCGCTCAATTTCATCCCGAAGATGAATATGGAGACCTTACTGCGCGGCTACCGGAGCATCATCGAATCCATCTACTCGCCCAACGCGTATTATGAGCGGCTGAAGCAGTTTCTGCGGGAATTCCGCCCTGGCCGGCAGCGGGTGATGAAGGTTCGGTTCCGCGATCTCCTTGCCGGGATGAAGACGGCGGTGATCCTGGGCTTGCTGGAAAAGGAGCGCACCTATTATTGGCGGCTGCTTTTCTGGTCGATGATCAACCGCCCGCGCCTGCTGCCGCTGGCCATTACGCTGACGGCATACGGGTTCCACTTCCGGAAATGCTTCGAGCAGCACCAGATGGCACAATCATGAGTGTCAATATGATGACATGCCCGCTTCGGTGGTAGAGTAGGCAGGTGAGCCTTCCCGTCTCTTTCCGCAGCCCCCGCGCCGTATCGAAACCAGCGCGGATATAGTGCTCGTTCTCGGAAGCTCCACCTGAATTCGCGGTGGTTTCGATACGGCGCGGGGGCTGCGGAAAGAGGCGGGGAGGCTCACCTGCCTACTCTACCACCGGAAAAGTTATTGCGTGGCCCGCGCGATCGTTTCCAGAATACAGAGCGCCAATTTATCCGGATCGTGGCGGGCCAGTTGCAGCTCGGCGAGCAGGTGGCCGGTTACCGGGATGGTGCCCAGCGCGCGCAGGCGAGTGAGGTCGGGCTCAACGAATTGCTGCTGCTTCTCCGCATACAGCGCCATCACGTCCGGCCCCGGGCGCTGCAGGTTCACCACCGCGTAGCCGAACGGATTCCCGCACGGGAGATGCTGCAGCACCGCTTCCAGGTGGCGCGCGGCGGAGAAATTGTCCGTCTCGCCGGGCTGGGTCATCACGTTGCAAATGAAGATTTTGATGGCGGGCGACGCGGCCAGCGCCTCCGCCATGCCGGGGATGAGCAGGTTGGGGAGCAGGCTGCTGTATACGCTGCCCGGCCCCAGGATGATCACGTCCGCCGTGCGGATCGCCTCCAGCACTTCCGGCAGCGGCGCTACCTCCGGCGGAAGCACCCGCAACGAGGTGATGTTCCCATCGTAGGCGACGATGGCCGTCTCTCCCTCGACCACGTTGCCGTCGGACATGGTGGCTTGCAGCACCAGTGGGCGGTTGGCGGAGGGCAGCACCGTGCCGCGCACGGCCAGCACCTGGCTCGCTTTGCGGATCGCCTCTTCGAAGTCCCCGGTCATCTCGCTCAGGCCGGCGATGATCAGGTTCCCCAGGCTGTGTCCGTTCAGGTCCTTGCTGGTCAGGGTGAAGCGATGCTGGAAGAGGGTCTCCATCAGTGGTTCAGCATCGGCCAGCGCGACCAGGCAGTTGCGGATGTCGCCGGGCGGCGGAATATCGAGATCGGTGCGCAGCCGCCCGGAACTGCCGCCGTCATCGGAGACGGTGACGATGGCGGTCAGCTCTACCGGATAGGTCTTCAGACCGCGCAGCAATGTGGCCAGCCCGGTGCCGCCGCCAAGGCCGACGATGCGGACCTTCGGTGACGCCCGGCGTTCCTTCAGCATCGTCATCACCAGCTCACGGCCGGAGGTGGTCGGATTGGCGGCGTGGGTGAAGGAGCGGATCAGCCGGCGGGTGCCCCAGAACACCAGTCCGAGGCCGAACAGGATGAGGAGGGAGCCGGCCAGCGGCGGCACGCCCGCCGGGAGCCCCTGCTTCGTGAAGATGTGCCAGAGTCCTGCCAGCCACTCGCGCGGCGAACGATGCGCCCAGAACGCGAGCGAAAGGCCGGCGGCGAAGACGACCATTCCAGCAATGTTCACCAGGATCCATCGCTTGATGGAGAGCCCGGGTAGTAAAAGTCGATACATGCTTTTTAAGTCGGGAGAAGGGAGAGCGGGAGATGCCCCTCGACTTCTTCACCCCATCATTTTTTCATATCTCGGTGTTCCAGCACAACCTCATAACCGCGGTCGCGCAGGAAATCGCCGAGCAGGCGGGCGAGCACGACGGAGCGATGATGCCCGCCGGTGCACCCGATGGCGACGGTCAGGTATGATTTACCCTCATCAGCGTAGAGCGGTAACGTGAAGATCAACAAATCCTGCAATTTACGAAGAAATTCGACGGCGGCCGGATCTTCCATCACGTAGGCTTCAATCTGGTTATCGGCGCCGGTCAGCGGCTGCAATTGCGGCACGTAATGCGGGTTGCGCAGGAAGCGGACATCGAACATCAGGTCGGCATCGACCGGCACGCCGAATTTATACCCGAAGGACAGCACGTTCACCAGCATGCGGCCGGTCGCCCGTTCGTGGAAGAGGGCGGCGATGTCTTCTTTGAGCTGCTTGGGATCGGTGTTGGTGGTGTCGATGATCTTGTCCGCGCTCGCGCGCAGCTCCTGCATCTGCTTGCGCTCGAGCCGGATGCTGTCGAGCAGCGTGCGGTGTCGCGTGGCGAGGGGGTGGCGGCGCCGGGTTTCCTTGAAGCGGCGCACCAGCGTTTCCTCCGCGGCTTCCAGGAACAGCAGCCGCGGTTTGAAATCCAGCGCGCGCAACGTCTCGATCACCCCGGACAGGTCGGTGAAAAAGTAGCCGCCACGGATATCCATCACCACCGCCACGCGCGGCACCCGCCCTTGCGAGTGCGCGCAGAGCTGGGCGAACTGCGGCAGCAGCGCGGGAGGCATGTTATCCACGCAGTAAAATCCCATGTCTTCCAGGCAGTGGACCGCCTGCGTTTTGCCGGCGCCGGACAGCCCCGTCACAATCACGAATTCCTGTGACGGAGGTTGCTCGACCCGCTCTGCCTTGGAGCGTGTGTGTTTTCGGTGCTCTGGGTTATCGGTCTGCATTTGAGTCACTAGTCTAGCAGATTTTGGCGCGTGTTGCACACAAAACCCAACGTGAAACTGCTAAGACTGCTCGCCCGGCGGCGGGCCGGGCGAGCAGTCGATGCGTCAGGGGGGAGCTCCGCCGGGATTAACGGCGGCGCAGGAAGGTCGGGATTTCCAGGTCATTCTCCGGCGACGGCGCTGACGGCACCTCCGGCGCGTTCAGCAAGCGCGTGGCTTCCTGCAGCGGGTCGGTGGTGAAGCCGGTGGCGACCACGGTGATGCGCACGCGATCTTCCATCGTTTCGTCGAAGACGATGCCGAAGATGACGTTCGCGTCGTCCACGCCGGCGGCGGTGGCGATGATGTTCGCCGCTTCGTCTACTTCGTTCAAGCCCAGGTCGGAGTTGCCGGTGATGTTGAAGAGGATGCGCGTGGCGCCCTCCATCGAGCACTCGAGCAGCGGGCTGGAGATGGCCGCCTGCGCGGCTTCCGCGGCGCGGCGCTCGCCGGCGCCTTCGCCGATGCCCATCAGCGCGGTGCCGGCGCCGGACAGCACGGTACTGACGTCCGCGAAGTCCAGATTGATGAGGCCGGGCACAGTGATGAGGTCGGAAATGCCTTGCACGCCCTGGCGCAGCACTTCATCGGCATACCGCATGGCTTCAATCATTTTCGTGCCCTTGGGCACCACGCCCAGCAGGCGCTCGTTGGGGATGGTAATCAGCGCATCGACCTTGCCCTTCAGGCGCTCGATGCCTTCGGAGGCGAGATTCATGCGGCGGCCTTCGAAGCGGAACGGCTTGGTCACCACGGCGATGGTGAGCGCGCCCAACTCCTTGGCGATCTCGGCCATAATTGGACTGGCGCCGGTGCCGGTGCCGCCGCCCATGCCGGCGGTGATGAACACCATGTCCGCGCCGTCCATGATATTTTTCAGTTCCTGGCGGCTTTCTTCCGCGGACTGGCGACCGATCTCCGGATTGCCGCCGGCCCCGAGGCCGCGCGTAACATCGTCACCGATCTGCACTTTGCGGTCCGCGCCGGAGCGCGCCAGCGCCTGCATATCGGTATTGGTAACGATGAATTCGACACCGCCCAGACCGGCTTCGATCATGCGGTCCACGGCGTTACTGCCGCCGCCGCCGACACCGATGACTTTGATCTTAGCCTGACCATCGTGTAACTTAACCACGTCCTTCCCCTTTCGCAACGTATGGATGAATGCGTTGTTGCCATCTGTCTTCTGAATTACGGGTTCCGAGCTCTCCCGGTTTGCCGAGTCCCCCGCTGGATTCGCTGGTGGGGGTGTTGGGATGGCGACAGGTGCGTCACCATCATTGAATTCGAGTTGTAACTGCGTCATCTGCATTCCGTGGGAGTCGAGACTGCCATGACGCCCGCCGTGACGTTGCTTGCTACGTCGAACAACGGTCAGTCGAAGCTGCCCGTATAAAACATCTACTACAATTAGTCATTATAGGTACCAATACTGCGCACTGTCAACCAGCAAGCCGCCTCGAACGTGGAAGTCGCCGAGAAATAAGATTGAAATGGTGTTTTTGCTTATTCTCATGCTTTTCCGCCCGGCAGGCTGAGCTTACGCCACGGTGACGCTCGGGCGCTCGATGGCGAAGGCGGCGTCGAAAAAGGCCCAGGCGTGGCGCTGCATATCCAGGCTGAAGACGTGCGGCAGGTCGAATAAGCCGATGTCCAGGCTGCCCGGCGCGCCCGCTTTCGCATACACGGCGCGCAGGCGCTCCGCGGCTTTCTGGAATCCGTTTAGTGGGAAGAGGGTATCCTGGCTGCCCTGCATCACCAGCAGCGGCTGCGGCGCGTGCAGCGCGGCCAGGTCCGGCCAATCCAGCACGCGCGTGAGGCCGGGGATGATATTCGCCCACGAATGGCCGCCGACCGTGTTCTCCAGCATCTCATACAGCGTGCTCATCCAGCCGACGATGCAGGTGGCGCGCACGCGCGGATCCAGCGCGCCCAGCAAGGCCGCGCGCATGCCGCCGGTGCAGAGGCCGACGGCGCCGATGCTGTTCGGATCGACCTCCGGCCGCGTCTGCAGGAAATCCACCGTGCGCATGTCATCCCAGAGCAGGATGCCCGGCCAGGTGACGCCCGCCAGCGCCAGCGACTTGGCAACCGTGCCTTCCATCCGCGCGCTGAGCTGATCCAGCAATTCGATCCAGTGATCGGAGCCTTCCGAAACCAACAGAAAATCGCGCTGCATCTCCACCGGCGGCGGCACGGTGATGCGGCGCTCGCCGAAATAAAAACTGTCGCTCACCGCCACCACATATCCGCGGCGCGCCAGGTCGCTGGCGATGGCGATGCCGTCATACGCTTGCTGGCGGTATTGCGTGAGGATGGCCGGGTCGTTCGGCTCCTCCACCAGCTTTTTCTTGCCGAAATAATACATGCCGCCGTGGCAGTGCAGCGCGACCATCGCCGGCGCGGGAGCCTCCAGCCCGTGCGGCACCAGCAGCAGCACCGGCATGCGCTCGCCGGGTGAGGTGGTGATGTACCACTTCTGCTGGATGTAGTCGGGAAACTCCGTATAATCCGCCAGCTCCGGGCTCAAGTCTACCGCTTCCGGCTTGTAGAGCAGCAACGAGCGAAGGTAATCATTGGTCTCCGCGCGCCAGGCTTCGATATCGGTGAAGCGCTCCTGGAGAAAGGAGAGCGGCGGAAGCCCGCGCTGCGCCTGATATTCGATGAAAGGATAAAGATTTCCGGTTACCGGCATATTGTACCTTCGTGAAAACGGAATGGGCAGAGGACGGGTTCCCGCGTGCTCACCGGGAGATCGGGTCCGTTTCCTCCGCGCGGATGACCGTGAGACCGGGGAGCTCGGCGGTCAGATAATCCGCCAGCAGCGCCACGGCGGGCCGCTCGGTGGCGAAATGCCCGGCATCGACGACCACCGGGCCGCCGGCTCGCGCCAGCAGCGCCTGATGATGCTTCACTTCACCCGTCAGATACAGGTCGGCGCCGGACCGGCGCGCCTGCTCGATAAAATCACTGCCCGCGCCCGTGCAGAGCGCCACGCGGCGAATGGGCCGGTCCGTGTCGCCGATGATCGCGAGCCGATCCGCGTGCAAAGCGGTGCGGACGCGTTCCAGGAAGGCGGCAACGGACATGGGCGCTTCCAGCGTGCCGATCCGTCCCAACCCGGCACCGGGCCAGGCATTTTCCAGCGGAATCAGATCGTAAGCCACTTCTTCATAAGGGTGGGCGGCAAGCATGGCGCCCAGCACCTGCACTAATTGTCCCCGCGGCACGACCGTTTCTAACCTGATCTCGCGGACGCGCTCTAATTCACCTCGCGTGCCGATGAAGGGTGACGTGCCTTCCAGCGGACGGAACGTGCCCATACCGGGCGCTCCGAAGCTGCAGTCACTGTAATTCCCGATATGCCCGGCCCCCGCCGAACACACCGCATCGCGCACCGCGTCGAGCTGCGCCTCCGGCACGTAGACCACCAGCTTCAACAGCGATCGCGCCTCCGACGGCACCAGCGGCGCCAGCTCGCGCAGTCCCAGCAGCTCCGCTACATAGTGGTTCAACCCGCGCGGCGCGCTGTCCAGGTTGGTGTGCGCGGCCAGCAGACTGCGTCCTTCGCGGATCAGCCGGCGCACCAGGGTCATGATGCCGCCGTCCTCCACCAGGCGTTTCTGTGCCGTGAAGAGCAGCGGGTGATGCACCACCAGCATCTCTACCCCGCGCGCCGCCGCCTGCTCGATCACCTCTGCGGAGGCATCGAGCGCCACCAGCACCGTGCCGACCTCCTGCCCGGGATCGCCCAGCAGCAGGCCGACATTGTCCCAGCTCTCTGCCAGCGCGGGCGGAGCCAGGACGTGCACGCACTGCTGTATGTCTCGAACGGTGACTGGCATGGTTCCTTTACCCTATTCGCGCTGTGGGCAAAATATCCTGCCTTGATCGGGGGAGAGAGCAAGGGCGCGCCTCGCCGGCGCTCGCCCAGGCGGCAAACTTAACATAATATTTGGCATTTTGAGCACGAAACGAAAAAACTGGTTAATTTGTACCCGTAAGATTTCCCGGGGCTGCGATGTCAAAGGTGAGTAATGCGTTATGCAGGTTGTGCAGGAAGGAAGCGATCATTCCGAATATTATATTACCCATTGATCGGGAGAATGAAACAAAACGGTGACATTGGATGGAGAGCGAATGATGGTTGTCGAAGCGAAGGTCTTGCAGATAACGTTTACGTTTGCCATATCACGCGCGGTCGGCACCAGGCATGCTATAATATGAAGCGATGACGATACAACTCATATGTACCAATGTGGATACCGGTGTCTTCGGCGGCGCCTTTGATGAAGAAGAGGTGCTCTCATATGACAAAGAAGGTTTTTGATTGCATTGAAATGAAACGCCAGGTTGTCGGCGAAGCTCAGCAACAGGTTGCCGACATGAGCGTTGCTGAAAAGATCGCATACTACAAAGCCATCGGAGACCGAGAGCGTGCCATACAAAAGACCGCGCATGGCCGCTGTATCGAGGATTTACCGAAAACCGGAACAGATAATTAAAGCTGCCAGGCATCTCTTACTGATCGGTTGAGGCTCATTATTAGTCCAGGTCAGCGGTGATGCGATCCCTTGTCCTCGCCTTTCACTGGACATGACCTGTAAAGCCTGTTATCTTACCTCTAAGTCTTCGGCCGCACATGCCGCCGCCCGCTCGCCTGCTTCAAAGGATACATGTTATGTCACGTAATAATGATCGACCTGCATTGCAGATGGAATTTCACGTTTCCCGCACCGCGCGCGATCGGTACCAGTTCGATCAAACGCTGTTCGCGCTCAGCGGCAATGTGGTGTTCGCCAATTTCCATGGGGCGCGCGTCTTCGCGCAGAAGATGAACGCCCGGCGCGATCTCTCGCGGTTCCCGGAGCTGGCGGTGCGCGCGGGGCAGCTCAACGCTCTCGGCTTGATCGATGAGATCCTGCACTTCGTCTTCGATCTGTACCGGCAGCAGGTGGAGTCCGATGCGATGGAGCGAGCGCTGGCGATGCTGGAGGATGAGCTCGGTGAGTCGGCGGTGAACAAGGGCCTGCGCGAGTTCACTGATGCCTTTCCTCCGCTGGCGGTCTATCGGCGTGAGATCGATCTGGACGCTTACCTGGCCGGCGAGACGGGCGGCGTGTCAAACCGGCAACTGGTATTGGAAGAGATGGTGATGCTGTGGCTGGCCAACATGAACCCGGCCACCGCGCCCTTCATGGAATTGTTCGACGATGCCGCGCTGGAAAAGTCGACGGCCTATCTGGCGATGATGGACGGCCTGTACCGATTTTTCGCCGCACAGCCGCCGTTCGGTCCCGATCATCAGCAGCTCATCGACATGCTCCGCGCGCCGGCGCTCGCCTGCCCGCATTCCCTCTCCGCCCAGTTGGAATATATCCTCAGCCGCTGGGGCGCGCTGATGGGCAAGTTCCTCTACCGCTTGTTGAGCGGGCTGGACCTGATCAAGGAGGAGGAGAAGGCGATCTTCGGCGGGCCGGGCCCGGCGCTGGTCTACGATTACACCGGCATGCAGGAAGAACCGGAGCAGTTCAGCGCGGATAAGGACTGGATGCCCCGCGTGGTGCTGCTGGCGAAGAACACCTACGTCTGGCTCGATCAATTGTCTAAGCAGTATGGACGGGACATCCACCGGCTGGACCAGATCCCGGACGAGGAGCTGGACCGCCTGGCGCAGGGCGGCTTCACCGGCCTCTGGCTCATCGGCCTGTGGGAGCGCAGCCCGGCCTCGGCGCGCATCAAGCAGATGATGGGCAATCCGGAGGCGGTCGCCTCGGCCTACTCCGTCTCCACCTACGATCCGGCGCAGGACCTGGGCGGCGATGACGCATTGAACGATCTGCGCGCGCGGGCGTGGGAGCGCGGCATCCGGCTGGCCAGCGACATGGTGCCCAACCACGTGGGCATCGACTCGCCGTGGGTGATCAATCACCCGGACTGGTTCGTCCAGTTGCCGTACAGCCCCTTCCCGGCCTACTCCTTCAACGGCCCCAACCTGTCGTGGGACGAGCGGGTCGGGTTATTTGTCGAGGATCATTATTACGATCGCACCGACGCCGCGGTGACCTTCATGCGCGTGGATTACCAGGCGGGCGAGGCGCGCTTCATCTATCATGGCAACGACGGCACCAACATGCCGTGGAACGACACCGCCCAGCTCAATTACCTGATCCCCGCGGTGCGCGAGGCGGTGATCCAGACCATCCTGCACGTGGCGCGCAACTTCCCCATCATCCGTTTCGACGCGGCGATGACGCTGGCGAAGAAGCATTACCAGCGGCTGTGGTTCCCGGAGCCGGGCTCCGGCGGAGCCATCCCCTCGCGCGCGGAGCACGGGCTGACCTGGCGGCAATTCAACGAAGTCTTCCCGGTGGAGTTCTGGCGCGAAGTGGTGGACCGGGTGGCGCAGGAGGCGCCGGACACACTGCTGCTGGCGGAAGCGTTCTGGCTGATGGAAGGCTACTTCGTGCGCACGCTGGGCATGCACCGCGTATACAACAGCGCGTTCATGAATATGCTGCGCGACGAAGAGAACGCGAATTACCGCTCGGTGATGAAGAACACGCTGGAGTTTGATCCGGAGGTGCTGAAGCGCTTCGTAAACTTCATGAACAACCCGGACGAGCGCACGGCGGTGGAGCAGTATGGCAAGGGCGACAAGTATTTCGGCATTTGCGTGGTGATGTCCACGCTGCCCGGGCTGCCGATGTTCGGGCACGGGCAGGTGGAGGGTTACGAAGAAAAATACGGCATGGAGTACCGGCGCGCCTACTGGGAAGAGCAAGTCGACGGCTTTCTGGTGGAGCGGCATGAGCGGGAGATCTTCCCACTGCTGCACCGGCGGCAGATCTTCTCCGGCGTCAGCAACTTCCAGCTCTACGACTTCTTCGCGCCGGAGGGGCACGTCAACGAAGACGTCTACGCCTACTCCAACCGGGCAGGCGACGCGCGCGGGCTGGTGCTGTACCACAATAAGTTCGCCGACTGCCGCGGCTGGATCCGCACTTCCGCCGCCAGCGCGGTCAAGGAGCCGGATGGGGAGAAGACGCTGCAGCAGCGCACGCTGGGCGAGGGCCTGGGGCTCTCCGGCGACGCCGACTGCTATGTAATCTACCGCGATTCGATCCGCAACCTCGAGTTCATTCGCAACAGCCGGGAGATGTGCGAGCGCGGGCTGTTTGCTGAGCTGGGCGCCTACCAGTATTACGTCTTCCTCGACTTCCGCGAAGTGAAAGACGACGCCGGCCGCCGTTACGCCAACCTCTGCTCCTACCTGAACGGACGCGGGGTACCGAGCATCGAGGAAGCGATGCGGGAAGTGTTCCTGCAGCCGGTGCACGCGCCGTACAAAGAGCTGGTGAACGCGGGCATGTTCCGCTACCTGCTGGATTCCCGCGGCGAAGAGCTGAATCCGGCGGCGCTGGAGGAAGCGGAAGAGAAGATGCTGGTGCTGTTGCGCGCGGTGAAGGCGTTCACCGGCGGGAACGGCGACGAAACCGCGGTGGCCCGCGAAGTGCGCGAAGCGCTGGAAACCGCGCTACGGCTGGCGGAACCGCTGCCGCCATACCTGGCCGCCACCCGATTGCCGGAGGACGACTGGAGTTGGTACGTGCTGTTCGGATGGCTGTGCACCCATGCACTGGGCCGCATGTCTGCCGACCCGGATCCGGCAGGCACCAGCCGGGCGTGGATCGACGAGTGGCTGCTGGGCCGCATCCTCGCCGACGCCCTGACCGAATTGGGGAACGACGACAGCGCCGCCTGGTGGGCGGTCGGGCTGGTGAAGCTGTTGACCGCGCATCAGGATTGGAGCGCCGCGGAGCCGCTGAATACCTACAACCTGCTGACCGGGTTGCTGAGCGACGCGGATGTGCGGCATTTCCTGCGCATCAACCGCCACCAGGAGGTGTTGTGGTTCAACAACGAGACCTTCGACGAACTGCTGGGGTGGCTGCTGGTCATTGCGCTGGCGCGAAACGGCGCCGACGCCATGCAGCGCGCGCTGCCGGTAATTGAGATGTTATACCAGGCCAAGGAAGCCTCCGGATATCAAATCGAGGGGCTGCTGGACGAAATCGAGAAGGGACCGGCGGAATAAGCTCAGGGACTGTCCCGGCCCCGCAGGTTTAGCTGCCGTGGACTTCCTCAATATCCGTGCGTATGATCACGGGACTGTCCCCCCACGTTGATAGGCTTGCCTTTCATTCGAGGGGGGACAGTCCCGTTTTTTATATTAGCAGGATTGAGGAAGGCGACTTGCTGCTGGTCACGCGGGGACGGGACAGTCCCACGTTGATAGGTTTGCCTTTCATGCGAGGGGGGACAGTCCCGTTTTTATATTAGCAGGATTGAGGAAGGCGAGTTACTGCTGGTCACGCGGGGACGGGACAGTCCCTGAGCGCGCGGCACCTGGACGCGGATTTTGACTCTGAATATAAAAAATTCACGGCGCCACGGCGGGCACGACGGATGCCCTCTGGCCTGGATGGGTAAATACCGTTACAATAGAGTATCTTCATTCGGATTCACCATGGCACGAAGCATTCACGAACATGACACCTTGCAGAATACGCCGCTGCCCGACACGCTGATCAGGAAACGGGTGTGCCGGTTCAGTCTGGCGTGCTGGCGTTGGCTTGCCGGTTTCATCAGTGAGGTATGGAATCGTGCCATGGCTGACCGCCTGCAGTTGCCGGCGGGGTCGGTCGCGTTTTTCCTGCTGCTGTCGTTAATTCCGTTATTGCTGTTGCTGGTGACCATCGGCTCGTATTTCCTGGTGGGAACGGACTCGAATCAGATTCAGTCGCGCATCTTCGAGCTGACGGGCAACCTCAGTCCAAGCGTCCATGATATGCTGGTGGAGCAACTGCAAGGCCTTGTGGATTCCCGTACCATTCTCACCGGGGTCGCCTTGCTGGTCGGATTCTGGACGGGCAGCCAGGTCTTTGTCATCATGGAAATGGCGATGAACCAGGTCTGGCATTCTCCGCGTCGGCGTCCGATCTGGATCAGCCGGCCGTTGGCGGTGGGGATGGTGCTCTTCACCGGCGTGGTCATGCTGATCGCCGCCGGCATGATCAATACCCTCCGCGTGTTGAGCCACCTGAACATCCCGTTCTGGAATCAACGCATTGAAAACGTGCCGTGTCTGGTGATGCTGATCAATTTCCTGATCAGCGGCCTGGTGCCCTTCCTCCTGACTACGCTGCTGTTTGGGATCATCTACCGCGTCATGCCCACCCGGCGCGTGACCTGGCACAGCGCGCTGCCCGGCGCGGCATTCGCTGCGCTGCTCTGGGTCATCTTCATGCACATCTTCGGGTTCTACATCAACCTCGTGTCCCGCGGTACCAATGCTGTCTTCTTCACCTCCCTCGGCGGCGTGATCCTGCTGCTGCTGCTGTTTTACTACAGCGCATGGATCATGCTGGTCGGCGCGGAGATTTCGGCGGTGTTCCACCGGCGGCTGATGCAGGCTGGCGACGAGGAAGAGCAGCGCGCGGAAGTGACGGAGATTGCGGAGAGTGAACGATGAAGAGGCGACCGGCGTAAAGCCGGTCGCCTCTTCTGCCGTTAGCGTGCCGGCAGCGGCCGCCGCGGATGCAGCAGGTCGAAGACGAAGTAGGTATTTTCGTCCGGGCCATCCGGGTTCGTAGGCTGCCAGCGCAGCGGGTAGTTGTCGGCGAGCAATCTCATCAACTCCGGCTGCATCTGAAATTCTCTGAACTCGGTCCAATCGATAATGAACACCTCGTCTCCCAAGTCAATGAAGCTCTGCAGCCGTTCCACGGTCGTTTTTGATGGTTCACCGCGCATTTGCTCCGCTGCGAAATCCGCCTGCGTCGGCCACCAGCTCCCACCCATGATGCCGTGATATTTCAGTGGGTCGCCGTATCCGCTGGTGAGGAACACCGCCTTCCGGGTATGGTTGACCCGCTCGCCAATCCCCTCGAGGGTTTTCTGGATCATCGCCAACCGCGGATGGGCCTGAGCCTGCATCTTCGCCACCGCGTTCATATTGGTGATGACGAGGAGGGCGAGCAGAATGCCGGCGATGATGGCGGCGGTGGAACGGAAAGTGTCCGCCCGCTTGCGCAGCCGCATGACCATCACCGCGACCAGCACGCCCAGCGTGAGCGCGAGGATCGGCACGGCGGGCGTGAAGAGCGCGGCCAGCGGATTGGGTTGTTCGACCCCCGGCGCCAGCGGCAACCGCAGCATGGCCGGCAGTTTGAAGAAGAACAGATAGCCCAGATACCCGAGCCAGCCCGCGATGACCAGCCATCGCATCACCGGGCTGGTGAAGAGCCACTCGGATGCCGCGGAGATGAGCGCGGCCACCGACAGCGCGACGATGGGCACCATGGGCAGATTGTAATAGATGTGCGACTGCACGTGATAGTTGAAGGCGTAGAAATAGATCGCGTACCCGATCCAGCCGCCGATCAGCATCCAGCTCGCGTTGCGCGGCCGGCCGTTGTAAAAGCCGATCACCCAGCGTACCAGCTCGAGGAGAAGCCCCAGCAACCCGAAAACGAGCGCCCAATACTGCAGCGCGCCGCCCCAGATCATGATCCAGTAGCCTTTCCACCAGAGCGGATCGTGGAACAGCTCCGGAATGTGGGTTTTTGCCGCCTGCTGGGCCACGCCGCCGCCATGCGCATAGTTCCAGACCGTCCATACCAGGCCGAGTACCACCACCCCGACGAAGAGCACCACGTGCGCCGGCGGCAGAACGCGCCGCAATGGTTTGAGCTGCCGGAACCCTTTCGTTTCAACGGCGGCCTTACTGAGAATCAGCAGTGCGAAGGGGATGATCACGAACAGCGCGCTGGTCGGCTTGGCGAGCAGCGCCAGCATGGTGACAATGCCGGCCGTAATCAGCCGCTTGAGGGTTTGTTCCTCGGCATAACGGTACAGGAAATACAGGCTGGCGACCATCAGCATCACCATCATCGGGTCAGGCTGAAAGGTGCGCGTGGATTGCACGGCAAAGGGCAGGAACAGGTAATACCCGAGCGCGACGAAAGCGGGGAACGCCGAAAAGATGCGCGCGGCGAGCAGAAACAGACACAACCCGCCGAGGACATAGAGGGTCGCCACGATGCCGCGCGGGATCGCCAGATTTTCACCACCGGTGAGGAGATATCCGGCCACCGCCAGCGATTCGATGATCGGCGGCTCCGTGCTGATGTCGGCATTACCTTTGGCGATCTCCATCTTCCAGTCTGGGACCGAGGTGAAATGCTTCAGTACATTGTAGTACATGTACCGTGTACGATTGGCGTCCCAATATTGCCGCTGCGGGTGAAAATCCAGGGGCGGATCGGTGATGTAATACAGGCGCAACCCCCACCCGGCGACCAGCATCAGCGCCAGCATGCCCCAAATGAACATCCGGCTCCGGTCCTGGAAGAATGGGACGGCGGCTGCTTGCGTTTCGATTTTGACGGCCATGATGTGAATATCGACCTTTCGCGTGAATCCCAAACCGGTAAGTTTTAGCAGGCAGCGCGCAGCAGCACTTCCCAGCCGCCGACGAACTCCCAGCAATAATCGCGTTTTTGCGGCGCCAACGCGTGCTCGATGTGGGCCACCGCTTTGCACAGGTGGCTCACCGCGGTGCGGACCGGCGCCTTCGTGAAGGCGGTTTCCACCGGCGACGGCGCGGACGCGACCACCTGCATATTCAGGCTGAAAGTCTCAGCGATCCGGTTCCAGAAGGACGGCCCCAGATCGTGCACGTGGGCGGGGTAGGTGAGATCGAACCCCTTCAGTACCCGGCGGAACGGCGTCATATACGGCGTGCGCGCATAAAACCAGCCGCCGGGCGCCACCAGTCCGAACAGGGTGGCCAGCGCATTGTGCATGTCGGGGATATGCTCCAGCACGGCGCTGGCGAGTACCAGCGATTGCGGCTCGCGCACCTCCGCCAGCTCGCGGTGATATTCAACGGTGATGCCGCCCCCCGCCGATACGCCGGCCTGGTGGTAATCGACGACGGAAACGATGGCGCGTTCCGCGCTGCTCTTTGCCAGCAACTTTTCCGCAATGCCCCGGCCCAGCGCGCCGTCGCCGCCGCCGAAATCCAGGATGCGCAGGACGTCGGTCTCCGGAAGTTCCAGCCGGCGGGTGATATGCGTCACCAGCGCATCCATCCGGTGAAAGGTGTGCTGCTCGTCTCCCTCATGGTAGTATTCGGCGTAATATTTCGCGAGGGTTTCCACCGTCGGCATGTGCGACGCCGACAGCCCGCGGCAGCGGCGGCAGCGCAGCAGGCTGATCGCCGGATTCGCCTGCAGCGGCAGCACGACGTCGCGCGGCCCGGCGTCGTGGCAGATCGGGCAGCGGGCGGTCGCGTCGATCACCTCATTGGAGGCGACGTGCCGGGATGTGTGAAAGATGGATGCCTTCATTATTTCCTAGCCGCCAGCCACAACCCCAGGCAGACGATGAGCACGCCGAACCAGCGCACCAGCGAGACGTGCTCGCGCAGGAAGACCGGCGAGATGACCAGCACCAGCACGATGGCCAGCCCCATGAACGGGTAGGCCAGGCTCAACTCCAGCCGCGCGAGGGCCAGCATCCAGCAGACGGAGGCGAAAGCGGCGCAGACCAGCCCGCCCAACACCTGCCAGTTGGTCAGCGCGCGGCCGACCAACTGCAGCGAGATGCCCTCCTTGCCGGTCACCGCCAGCATACCCAGCTTCACCAGCACCTGCCCGGCCACCATGAAGAGGATGGTCAGCGCCACGAACATGAACCCCTGTAGCGCTTCACGCGTCATAGGCGCACCCCCGTTTCCGCGCAGTCGAAGGTCGTGATGGCGTCGATCACCCGGTCCTGATCTGCTTCCGCCAGCGTATTGTAGAACGGCAGGCGCAGCAGGCAGTCGCTCACCCGCTCGGTCACCGGGCAATCCCCCGCTTGCCCGCCGAACTGCCGGCCCATGTCCGACAGGTGCAGCGGCAGGTAATGGAAGACGGCGAGAATCTGCCGCGCCTTCAGGTGGTCGATCAGCGCCGTGCGCGCCGCCAGCGACGGCAGCAGCAGGTAATACATGTGATACGCCTGCTCGCAGTGCGCGGGCACGATGGGCTGGCGCACGCCGTTCTGCGCGGCCCACGGCGCCAGCGCCGCATGATACCGCTCCCAAATGTGCCGGCGCCGCGCCTGGATCAGCTCGCGCACCTCCAACTGTGCCAGCAGGAAGGCGGCCAGCACGTCGGACGGCAGGTAGCTGGAGCCGATGTCCACCCAGGTGTATTTGTCCACCTGCCCGCGGAAGAAGCGGCTACGGTTGGTGCCCTTCTCGCGGATGATCTCCGCTCGCTCGATGTATTGCCGGTCGTTGAGCAGCAGCGCGCCGCCTTCACCGCAGTAAACGTTCTTCGTCTCGTGGAAGCTCTGCGTGGCCAGCGCGCCGAAGGTGCCGAGGAGCTTGCCGCGGTACTGGCCGAACAGGCCGTGCGCGTTGTCCTCCACTACCGCGATGTTGCGCGCGTCCGCCATCCGCATGATCTCGTCCATCTCGCACCCCACGCCGGCGTAATGCACCGGCACGATGGCGCGAGTTCGTGGAGTAATCAGGCGCTCCAGTTGCGTTTCGTCCAGGTTCAGCGTATCCGGCCGGATGTCGCAAAAGACGGGTTTTGCCCCGCGCAGCACAAACGCGTTGATGGTGGAAACGAAGGTGAACGACGGCACGATCACCTCATCGCCCGGCCCAATCTCCAGCAGCAGCGCGGCCATCTCCAGCGCATGGGTGCAGGAGGTGGTGAGCAGCACGCGCGCCCCCAGCAGCTCCTCCAGCAGCGCGTGGCAGCGTTTGGTGAACGCGCCGTCGCCGGAGATATGCCCCGCGGTGACTGATTGCGTGATATAGGCGATCTCGTTGCCCATCAGCGATGGACGGTTGAATGGTATGTCGTGCATGGTTTTCACTTTGGAAGGATGGAAGATTAGATGGTTGAAAGAGTGGATAACCGGTCGTAGCCGCATCCCTTTACGGGTGCGGTGGGAGCCGGTTAATTATCCATTCTTCCACTCTTCCATTCTTCCAACTCCCTACGGTTGATAATGCAAATGAAACGTCAGCACCGCTTCCCGAATGGTGAATCCCAGCCGGAAAAAGAGATTGGCGACCGGCAGGTTGTTGATGGCGATGCGGGTGACGGCGGTCTGGTAACCGCGCTGCCGGCACTCCCCCAGCACCGCCTGGTACATCAGCGCGCCGATGCCGGCCCCCTGGCAGGAGGGGTGCACGGCGGCGAGGCTGAGATCGACGGCCGAGTTCGGCAGCTCGCGGATGTGATAAAAGCCGAGGATTGTCTCCCGACGCGTGTCTTCGTAGACGAATACCGGCTCGCCGCCGGCAAATCCCCGCTCCACCCAGCCGCGGTAACGCTGGTCAGCCTTCTCCGACGGCAGGGAGGGGTCCAGGTGGAAGCGGTCGTCGTGGAAGGCGCTGCCAGCGATGGCCAGGATCGCCTCCAGATCAGCCGGCGTTGCCAGCCGCAACATCGCGCCCCGCGCCACCGCCGTTGACGGCGCCAGGCGCGCCAGCGGCAGCGCGATGTCCAGCATCGTCTCCACCACGTAAAACCCGTTTTCGGCCAGCATGCGGCCCATCGTCACGTCGTGGGTGGGCACCTTGGCCACCAGCAGGCATTCCCCCTCGGCCATGCGCTCCGCCACGAAGGCCGCCAGTGCCGAAGCCACCCCGCCGGGACGCACGTCCCAGCAGGGGAAACCGAACAGCGCGCTGTCCCAGGGGATCCGCGCCGCCTGCAGCGGGCTGTCCGCGTCCGGATATGGCCGATAGGTCAGCGTGAAATCGCTCATGCCACCGCCAGGTATTCCAGAATCGCCGGCACGGAGGTGAGCCGCGCCATGTCCTCGATGTCCAGCGTCAGCCCGAAGGCATCCTCCAGCGCCAGCATCAGGTTCAGATGCCCGACCGAATCCCACGCCGCGATGTCGTCTCGCGCGGTCTCCGGCGTGATCTCATGCGCCGGCGCCCCGAAGGTGAGGGCGATCATTTCCTGCAGTTTAGAAAAGTTGTCCATGCTGTTACCGAATCCCCGCCTCTTCCGTTTCCACCCGTATAAACCGCGCTTCCGGCACTGCACCCAGCTCCAGCTCATACGCCGCCTCATCGATGGCGGTGAAACCGTGCTGCGGCCAGAAGCTGTTCACCATGACGTTCTTCGCCGTGGGATAATAGTACCCGCGAACGCTCCGGATGCCACGCTGCGCCAGGTGGCCGAGCAGGTGAGCCAGGAAGGCCGTTTCCGCCCCGCGGCCGATGATGCGGCAGGACATCAACAGCGTGTCCACCTCCGCCGTCTCGCCTTCCAGCCGGATCAGCGCCACGCCCACCAGCCCGTGGTCGCCGAAGATATCAGCCAGCCGGAAATGCGCCACCAGCCAGTTCGGATCGTCCATGCAGCGGATGATGTCCGCCTCGGTATAACGGCGGGTGGTCAGGTTGAATTGGTTCGTCTTCTGTGTGAGCTGGGCGATGCGCGCCGCCTGCCGGTGGTCGTCCAGCCCGACATGCATCACCATCTCCAGCGACGCCAGGTAATCGTCCAGGCTGACGGCGGTCGCCTTGAGCTGCTGATCCTTGCGCCGGCCGGCATACAGCGTCGCGCGTCGCCGGTCTTCGTCGGTCAACTGCAGCACTTCGAGCTGCGGGATGCCGTCCAGGCACTCCGGCAGCTCCAGCGGCGTCCCGGGCGCTTGCACCACCATCACCCCCGGGCACTGCCGGCGCACCACTTCGCATTCGAAGTCGCTGTCGTCCACGAAGAGCAGCGCATCGAGGCCGATATTCAGCTCCTGCGCGATGGCCTGCAGGTTCACCGGCTTCGGCTCCCAGTTCACGCGCGTGGCGGCAAAGTGCTCCTCGCGCAGCAGTTGGTGCGGGTGCGCGCGCAGCACCTCCAGCACGTCCGCCTGATTGTTCTTGCTGCACAACGCCAGCAGCAGCCCGCGCCCCTGCAGCGCCAGCAGCCGACGCTGGAATGCGAGGTAGGCGGAGCCGGGGTAATCCGGCCCGAGCCGGATGCCTTCCATGCCGTCCTCGCCGATGATGCCGCCCCACAGCGTGTTATCGGCATCCAGCACAAGGCACTTCACCCGCGGGCACTTCAACAGCACCGGGTAGCTCATCAGCCGCGCGACCACCGCTTGCGCGCCGGCCACCGAAAACGGGAAGCGCGCGGTGTGCCACAAGCGGGCATCGAAGCATTGAGCACGCCCGAGATCCGCCGCCACCTCGTCGAGATCGTTGAAGTAAACCGAGGGCAGCCCGTCGCGCAGCCGCCGGGCGATGCCACGCTTCAAATCGCTAAAAAAGATGGTTTCCGAGTCCTCCGCCATGGCATCGAACATGCCCAGCTCCGGCGGGGTCATGCGCGGCAGCAAGGTGAGCACCAGCAAACCCGGCAGCTTCTCGCGGAAAGCCGCCAGCAAATTAGTAAGGTATTCCAGCGCCTCCGCCTGCACCGCTGCGCGGTCGGGCAGCGCGGTCACCGGTCCGGCCAGCCGCGGATGCAGGTCCTCCCAACGCAGGAACAGATAGGTCACCTCCGGTGTGAATTCCAGTAATCCGGCGCCTGGTTGCAATTCCTGCAGCAGCGCCCCATACGGAGCCTGGTACAGCGTCAGCTCGAACCCCTGCAGCAGCGACTCGCAGCTCCAGTGTGGCGCCAGCAGCTCGGTGGTGTAGGTGCGGAGAATGGCGATCTTCAGCGGGTGGCGCTCGTCCGGCAGCTCGCGCAAGTGCGCGGCCAGGCGGTTGATCTCCGGCAGCGCCAGCGTGGGGCGCCGCGGGGAGAGGGCATCGAGCGCCTCAACGCGGGACGTGGTCTGGAGCGCATCTGCAATTCGGTCAGGCGATGATTTCATCACACAATAATTCCATCAATTCGCGGGTGCGGCTGTAGACAAAGCGCACTGCGCGCCCGGAAAACAGCACCGCCGGTTCCCACGGCGTCACCGGCAGCAGGCGGTAGTCGCGGATCAGCGAGTCGCCGTCCGCCATGGTGGGGACATGAAAGCACAGGTGATGCGGACCCGTCCCGCGCTGCAGCGCCGTGTAGACGCGGGAGTCTTCGCCCAGCGGCTCGATCAACTCCGCCGCTGCCTCTTCGCCCGGCAGTCCCACCATGCACAACCGTGCCCCCTGCCGCGGATCCGTCACGATCTCCCCGCGCAATTCCCAGAAGGAACTGCCGAGATACGCCTCGATATTGGCGACGATAATGCCGGTATGGTGCAGGCGGGTATTCATCTACGTAAGGGTATTTTGGCATAACGGCAGTTGTTACGCAAGAGATGAGGGGGTTAGTTGAGAAAGGAGCGCTTACTTAGCCTCACCCGCCTCCTTGCTCTTGCTCTAAAAAGCCTCACGGGTTTGGCTTTCGTAAGGTTTTTTAGAGCAAGAGCAAGAGTTAAGAGCAAGAAGGCGGGTCAGCGTGGTGCCACCGTGCGCACCTCCGTCGTCTCCCCCACCACATACGTCGGCCGCTCCATCATGCGGAAGTGCATGCGGGCCAGGTATTCGCCGATGAGGCCGAGGGAGAAGAGCTGCACGCCGGAGAAGATGGCGATAATGGAAGCGAGGAAGGTGAAGCCCTGCACGTGCTCCTTGAAGAGGAAATACTGCACGATGACGTAAATCAGGATGCCGATGCCGAAAAGGGTGAAGGCGAAGCCCACCAGGCTGGCGAGCTGCAGCGGCGCGGTGCTGAAGCCGGTCATCATGTTCAGCGCGTGCACGATGAGCTTCTTCACCGTGTAGCCCGACTGCCCGACGGTGCGCGGGTGGTGCGCCACCGGGACGTGCGCGAAGCGGGCCGTGCCCCAGGTGAGCAGCACGTCGATGGAGACGAAGGGGCTGCGGTAATCCGCGAAGGCGGCGCGCAATTTCGTGCGGAAGGCGCGGAAGGCGCTGACGAAGCGGGCGGTTTTCGCGCCCATTGCGCTCTGCAGCGCCAGCTTCGTCACTTGCGAAGCCAGGTCGCGCAGCAGGCCGTGCTGCTGGTGCTCCGGCGTGCCGTAGACCATATCGAAGCCTTCCGCCAGCTTGGCGAGCAGCTTCGGGATCTCCTCGGGCGGGTTCTGCAGGTCATCGTCCATGGTGATGAGGGTATCGTAGCGCGCCGCGCGGATGCCGCAGAGCAGGGCGCTGTGCTGGCCGAAGTTGCGCAGCATGTTGAAGCCGCGCACCCAGGGGCAGTGGGCAGCCAGCTCTTGAATGACATCCCAGCTCCCGTCGCGGCTGCAGTCGTTGACGAAAATCAACTCGAACAGCGGCGCCGCCGCTTGCAACACTGGCTCCAGCCGCGCCACCAGATCGCGCAGCGTATCCTGGCTGTTGTAAACGGGCACCACTACGGAGATGCCGGGCGTAAGTTGTTCGGCAAAATCATTCATGGCAAATGAGCGTTCCCCCGCATTCTAACATACCCGGCGGGTTCTGAATAGGTGACAGGTTTACGCTCGTGAGTTTGTAGATATGCGATAGGCTTGACCTACGCACGGGCCCTCTCCCCCCAGCCCCCTCTCCCAATCCTGGGCGAGGGGGAGTGCCGGAGATGAAAAAGACTCCTGTTTTCTTTGATCGGAAAGCTTGCTCCCCCTCGCCCAGGATTGGGAGAGGGGGCTGGGGGGAGAGGGCCCGTGCGTAGGTCAAGCCTATCGCATTTCTACAAACTCCCGAGCGTGAACCTAATAATATGTCTCTGTGTCTCTGTGCCTCTGTGGTTCTCGTAACTCTTGCACCCGCCCGGCAGGCATGGTATCGTAACACCGCTTTTTCTGCTGGGGGAGGACTATGAAAGCCTATACCGAATACCTCTGGTTCAACACCCGGCGCCGGCGCGAATACGTGCACATCACTCCCGAGGTGGAGGAGATCGTGCGCAAATCCGGCGTGCGGGAGGGCATGGTGCTGGTGTCGGCGATGCATATCACCGCCGGTGTCTTCGTCAACGACAACGAGTCCGGCCTGCTGCAGGACATCGACGAGTGGCTGGAAGAGCTGGCGCCGGCGCGGCCGGAGTACCGCCACCACCAGACCGGCGAGGACAACGCCGACGCCCACCTGAAGAGCATGCTGGTGCATCACGAGGTGATTGTGCCCATCACCGACGGCCGGCTCGACGTCGGCCCCTGGCAGGCGATCTTTTACGCGGAATTTGACGGTCAACGCCGCAAGCGCGTGATCGTGAAAGTCATGGGAGAATGAATAGTTGTTCGTAGTAAGGCACGCAGCGGAGCGAAGTGCCGTCCGTTGACAGGAGAGCTTACCTATATACGAACGCTACTCCGCTCCGCTGCGTAGCTTACTACAAACAATTATGAACGGAGGCTATCATGCCATCACAAATCGCGGCGCAGATGTATACCCTGCGTGAGTTCGTGAAAACCCCGTCCGACATCGCCGTCACCATGAAGCGGGTGCGGGAGATCGGCTACGAAGCGGTGCAGTTGTCCGGGCTGGGCATGATCATGCCGCTGGAGCTGAAGCGCATCCTCGACGGCGAGGGAGTGAAGGCGGTCATCACCCATGTCTCCTTCGACCGCCTGCAAAACGACTTCGACGCGCTGGTGGATGAGCACAAGCTGTGGAACTGCCCGAACGTGGCTATCGGCAGCATGCCGGCGGAATATCGCACCGGCAAAGAGGGGTATGTATCCTTTGCCGGCGTCGCGTCGGAGATGGCGCACAAGCTGAAGGCGCGCGACCTGACCTTCAGTTATCACAACCACAGCTTCGAGTTCGAGAAGTTCGACGGCAAAACCGGGCTGGCATGGTTTTACGACACGGCCGACCCGCTGATGCAGGCGGAGATCGACACCTACTGGGTGCAGCACGGCGGCGGCGATCCGGCCGACTGGTGCGCGCGCATGAAGAACCGCATGCCTGTGGTGCACGTGAAGGACATGGTCGTCCTCGATGGCCAGCAGACAATGGCAGAGGTGGGCGAAGGCAACCTGAACTGGCCGCGCATCCTCGACTCCTGCCGGGCCGCTGGCGTGCAGTGGTACGCCGTCGAGCAGGACGTCTGCCATCGCGACCCCTTCGAAAGCATGGCCATCAGCCTGCGCAACCTGAAGGCGATGGGGTTGGAGTAGTTTTTTGATCCGCAGATTAAAAAGATTGAAATGATTTAAAAATTGTGATGGAAGGTTTTACGATGGAGTGGGGGTAGAGTTGGAATGCGCCCTGGTAGATAAACCAGGCACTTCTCTGGAAGGTTGCCGCTCTATATGTAAACTGAACTGAACTGAAGATTATTCATTTTAATCATTTCAATCTGCGGATAAAGCGAGAACAGGGGAGATGAATATGCCAGCACTTGTCGGCATTTTGATGGGCAGCGATTCCGACCTGCCGATTATGAAGGAAGCGGCGGTTGCCCTGGATGGGCTCGGTATCGGGTATGAAGTCAATATTATGAGCGCACACCGCACGCCGGAAGACCTGGCGGAGTATGCCCGCTCCGCCGCCGAGCGCGGGATCAAGGTGCTCATCGCCGGCGCCGGCGGGGCGGCGCACCTGCCGGGCGTGGTGGCCGCGTATACCGTGCTGCCGGTCATAGGCGTGCCCATCTCCTCCTCCACCTCCAGTCTGGGCGGCCTCGATGCGCTGCTGGCCATCGTGCAGATGCCGAAGGGCATCCCGGTGGCAACGGTCGCCATCAACGGCGCGCACAACGCCGGTCTGCTGGCTGCGGAGATCATCGGCGTTGCCGACGATGCGGTCCGCGCCCGCTTGGGTGAAGCGCGCCTGAAGATGGCGGAAGACGTGCGCAAACGCAATCAGGAAGCGAAAGAGAAAATGTGAGTAGTGAGTAGTGAGTAGTGACCGGTACGGTGGTTGAGTACGCAGGGGAGCCTTTCGCTTCTTCCGGCAGTTCTCATGCCGTACCAAGCACTACTCACTACTCACTTCTCACTACTCACTATTCACGCCCCCTCTGTTCAATCTCCCGCCACCCCGGCATTGACATCACGGCAGGGCGGGGAGAGAATGGAGGCGTGGAGGAATCGCCGTATGAACCTGTTGGGCCAGCGCATTCGCATCCGTCCTGCCCGGCATGAGGATCTGCCGTTTCTGCAAGCCCTGTGGAATGACGGCGCCGTCATGCGTTATCAGGGGTATCCCGACGGCATGCATGCCAGCGAGGCGGACATGGAGCGCTGGTGGCTGACCGCGCAAAACGCACATCGCGGCATTGAGACACTCCTCACGCCGCATGCCATCATTGAAACGATCGACGGCGCACCACTCGGCGAGCTCTCCTATGCGATCGACGCCAAAGACCGCGCGAGCATCGACGTGAAGATGTCTCCCGCCTGCTGGAAGAAGGGATATGCCGCCGAGGCGCTGCGCGTCTTCCTGCGTGAGTTGTTCGCCACCACCGGCGTGAAGAAGATCATCGTGGAGCCGTCGCCGGACAACGCCGCCGCGCTGAAACTGCTGGAGCGCAACGGCTTCCACGCCGCCCCCACGGAAAACCACCCCAACCGCTGGGAATGCGAACGCCAGAACTTCGCCGATGCCATCACAGGCGCAGAAAATGCCGCATAGTGGATCAGGGGTGTAAGGAGATTCACAGTCTGGAAGGGTGCGCGAGCCCCGCCGAGTTTCGGTAGGCCTACCGAAACTCGGCGGGGCTCGCGCACCCTTCCAGACTGTGAATCTCCTT
>Ga0172369_10000327_pt1 | contig 71022 bp, 63 predicted proteins | sample LakKiv25m_FD_114539 | JGI IMG/M metagenome (GOLD analysis project Ga0172369, IMG submission 114539) | Freshwater microbial communities from Kabuno Bay, South-Kivu, Congo - kab_022012_11.25m | ecosystem: Environmental > Aquatic > Freshwater > Lake | place: Democratic Republic of the Congo... | reverse complement strand
GTCAAAATCATGCCCTTTTTACCCTTTATTCAAATTTCATGGTGTATTTCTGAGCATTTTCCTTCACCCAAACCTTGAATTCAGGTTCTTTGTCTTGAAACTAACCTTTTCTAAACACCCTCATTCAAGTATATGGGTGATATGCCAGGGTTTTTATTATCATCTGCTTCGAAAAAGAACGAAGGCTATTTGAAATGTGATTTTATCAAAATTAAGAGTTTACATCAAACCAGGAAAGATTAAAGTGGTAATATTTGGTCCTATTAATCTAAATTGATTCTTACCTGAAAGCGATGGACCACAATTAGGAGATTCTTATGCTATTTAGCCATCCAGCAAGCCACATGATGACCGGGTCGCAGTTCCAGCAAAGGGGGGATTTCCTGCGAACATTTATCGATGGCGATCGGACAACGTGGGTGGAACCGGCAGCCGGATGGGGGATTAATGGCGCTTGGGATCTCCCCGACTGGCATCGGTTCGCTGCGACGGTGGGTTGGGTCAGGAACTGGTACAGCCTTCAAAAGTGCGTGTGTGTACGGGTGGATGGCGTTCGAATAAACTTCATGGATGGGTCCAAGTTCGCACATCTTGCCCAGGTACATGATCGCGATCCGGTCGCAAATATATTTGGCGGTAGCCAGGTCATGGGTAATGAAAAGGTAGGTCAGATCAAATTTCCTCTTCAATTCCATCATCAGGTCAAGCAGGAGCGCACGTACCGAAACATCAGCCATCGCAATGGGTTCATCAGCCACGATCAATTCAGGGTTGGTAACGATAGCCCTTGCCAGTACGATCCGTTGTCTTTGACCACCTGATATCTGGTGTGGGAACAGGTCGTAATAGGATTGCGGAGGGGACATACCTACTGCTGTCAATATGTCTAATACGCACTGGCGCTGATCTTTTTTGGCAAGATCCGGCATATGGATCTCCACCGGATGTTGAATTGCTTGCCCGATGGTCATACGTGGATTAAGCGATGCAAGTGGATCCTGAAAAACCAGTTGCATACGGGCACGCATTCGGCGCATTTCTTCTTCAGCAAGTTCGTTCAAGTTCTTGCCATCAAAAAATACTTTACCGGATGTGGGTTCCAGTAACCTTAAAACCATCCGTCCGACAGTTGATTTTCCAGATCCACTTTCTCCGGCTAGTCCAAAAACCTCCCCCCTTCGAATTGAAAAACTAATATCATCCACAGCCCGGACAGCTGGAACTTCTCCTCGGCTGAGCAGAACAGCCAGGAAACCACTCTGGATCGGAAAATGTTTGGTGATGTTCTCCAAACGAACCAGATCTTTATGCTGATTTTGTGTTTGTGGGGTGAGTTTGGGGTTCTCGTCAGCCATTCTTCACCTGTGCATTGTTTAAATTTACCTGATAGAGCCAGCAGGCAGCCTGGTGATCATCGCCCACATTTTCAATTTGGGGGATCTTATCAATGCAGATTTGCATAACCGATGGGCAGCGAGGGTGGAATGGACAACCCGATGGTGGATTAAGCAAATTGGGAGGTGTTCCTTCCATTTTATAAAGGTCTGAATCATCCAATTCAATATTTGGAACTGATTTTAACAGACCACGAGTGTATGGGTGTTTTGGATCTGCAAAGATCTGGCGTACTTCTCCAATCTCCACCAGGCGCCCGGCATACATCACCGCCACCCTGTCAGCCACTTCGGCTACCACACCGATGTTGTGGGTAATGATCAGGATCGTCAAACCGAATTGACTCCGTAGTTCACGCAACAGGTCAAGAAACTTGGCTTCCACGATCACATCCAGTGACGTGGTAGGTTCATCGGCGATCACCAGCTTTGCCCGCAAAGCCAGCGCCAGGGAGATCATGACGCGCTGGCGCATTCCCCCGGACATCTGGTGGGGGTATTCTTTTAATCGTTCAGAGCGGATTCCCAGTTTTTCAGCAAGTTCATCAGCACGTTTCAAGGCTTCTTCATTGCTGGTATCCGGTTCATGTGCATGGATGGTTTCGGTAAGGTGTTCAATGATCCGTTGAACAGGGTTTAGTGATGTCATCGGATCTTGAAAGACCATACCGATCTCTCCACCTCGCACCATGCGCATTTCATCTTCGCTCAGGGTAATCAGATCACGACCATCGAAAAAAAGTTCCCCTCCGGTAATCTCGGCTGGTTTGCGGTGCAGGCGCATAAGTCCTTTTCCAAGTGTGGATTTGCCACAACCCGATTCACCTACAAGTCCGAGGATTTCTCCCCTGCGGATTTCCATGGATACATTTTCAACAGCTCTTACATCACCAGCCCGGGTATGGTATTCCACGGTAAGATTTCGAATGGAAAAAAGGGATTCAGCAGCCATTAGCGTTCCCTCAATTTTGGATTATAGATCTCCATTAAACCTTCACCCATCATGGTGAAGGCAAGTACCACCAGCATGATGGCAATACCCGGGAATGTCACCAGCCACCAGGCGCTTTGTATATACCTCTGGCCGCGAGCCAGGTCAATGCCCCAATCAGCGATGGTTGGAGGCATTCCAAGACCCAGGAAGGAAAGTCCTGCCCCGGTAAGGATCGCATCCGCCACATTGACCGAAAAGATGATGGCAATGGAAGGGATCACATTTGGAAAGATGTACCGACTCAGGATCTCCCCGCGCCGTGCCCCAATGCTCTGGGCAGCTTCCACATAAACTTCTTCTTTGACTGCCAGGGTCTGGCCGCGCACGATACGGTAGTAGGTCGGTATATATAGAACAGCAATTGCGACGATGACGTTAAATATACTTGGACCGAGTACAGCCGTTATGGCAATGGCAAGGATGAGCCCGGGGAAGGCGTAAAGACTATCCATCAACAGGCTAAGCAGACGGTCAAATGATCCTCCAAAATAACCTGCCAATAAACCCAATGGAACACCAAGCAGGAGCGATAATATCGACGAACTGAAACCAACAATGATGGCAATACGGGTTCCCCAGATCATGCGGCTCAATACATCCTGGCCGATGTCATTGGTACCCAGGGTGAATCCTCCTGCTGAGGCAGTTTCACCTGTGATCGTCGCGCCTGTATGCAGATTTGGGTAATCGGATGCCACGGAATTAAATTCATTGAGATTGGCAACTCCAGCGGTCACCGTACCCGATTCGATTGCATCCAATAATTTTTCAATATTTACATATCGGTCAATGCGTGGTCGCAATCGTAACCCGGAATTATCCTTTACGAATTGGTCATCCAGGATCAGGGAGCGCTCATTGACAGCCACTGCAGCAGGTGATCCCTGGATGACTCCCACATTTGGGCGGACAGTGGCATCACTGGGTACAGACAGGTCTTTTAATTCATTCAGATTGGAATCATTTCGTATGATCAGGACCGGTACATCCGGGTATTCACCGGGTGCCAAAAAGCTGGTTCCTACGATCTGATCAAACTTGTAAGGTGCCAGGAGACCGGGGAAGAGAGCTACAAAGATGCATCCAAGCACCATTAAAGATGAGATAGCTACGAACCACCAATCAACACCATACCATTTTCGGGCATTCATCAATCGCCGGACAAACCCTACTCTCTCAAAGTCTTTCTGCCAGGATTGGGAGACTGGTTGTACGGGTAAGTTCTTATCTTCGTTTAAGGACATGGTCAGTACCTTACGCGTGGATCAAGTAATGAATAAATGATATCAACAGCCAGGCTGATCAATGCAACCAGCATTGCAAACATGGTGATCACACTTTGCACCGCAGTGTAATCTCTGGCAGAGATCCTTTGCACCAGGTAGCCTCCCATTCCAGGCCAGGAGAAGATGGTCTCTGTCAGGACGGCTCCTGCAAGTAGAATTGCAACCTGCAAACCGATCAGAGTGATCACCGGAATGAGTGCATTTTTGAGTGCATGCCCATAGATCACCACTCTTTCACGGATACCTCGTGCCCGTGCAGCCGCAATATAATCCGCTTGCAAGGTTTCTATGACATTGATCCGGGTCATGCGAACAAAAACTCCTGATAACACCAATCCCAGTGTAACAGTAGGTAAAACCAGGTGGAGCAAAACCGATGCAAGTGCAGGCCAATTAGCGCTGATAAGGGAATCAATTACATACAGGTTGGTTACTTTCTGCAGGGAAGTGCCAATAACGGAATCAATTCGTCCGGAAATAGGCAACCATTTGAGCCAGACCCCGAAAAGTAATTGCAACATTAAGCCAAACCAGAAGATCGGAAGAGAATAAATAACAACAGAATAAATGCGCAACACGTAATCCGGAGCGGTTTTTCGTTTGGAGGCAGCAATTGAACCTCCAATGATCCCTATCGCCAGGGCTAGGATCGAAGCGGGCACAATAAGTTCCAGCGTGGCGGGAAAGCGTTCGCTCATCTCATCAATGATCAGGCGATGTCCACCAACCAGTGAATTGCCAAAATTAAGGGTGGCCATGTCTTTTATATAAACGCTGTACTGAACGATCAAGGGTTGATTTAATCCCAGGGTTTCCCGCATATGTTGGACCATTTCCTCAGATCCTTTTGGTCCTAATGCTGATGTAACCGGGTCACCTGGTAGAATCCGCATGATGATAAAGACCATGGTTGCAAGGATAAAGATCATCGGCAAAGTCAATCCGATACGGGTCAGGATATACCGGCGTAAGCCAAGGGAACCCTTGATGAAGATATACAAGAGCAGGATAAGTGCAGGGGTACCGATAATCAAGATGATAAATGTGATAGGTGACATGGTCATTGGTATCGAAGTATCGGATATTTGATTTTTGATAGATGGAAGAAAAAAATTTGGAGAGGCGGGTTTTTTCCCCGCCTCTCCTTATTAAAAATTAAGGTGTCTTTGAGAGAGTTGAATAGTAGAACTCGATATTCCCACCGATGTTCAATGATTCAGGTGATCCATAAGCAGATGAGCCATGAATGTTGGAGCGGTATGTGACATGCTCAGCCTGGAAGAACAACGGGACAGTTACCACCAATTCAGCATAAAGATCCTGTGCTTGCTGGTACTGGGCTTCACGGGCAGTAAGGTCAGCTTCCTGGTCAGCCTGTGCTAACAGATCAACCAGTTGTTGAGCTGTTTCATTGATGGGTTGACCATAATCGGTCCCTTCAGCTGCGGGGGAAACTTCGTCACCCATACCACCGTTATAAACGAAGGGATCCAGGTAGTTGGATGAATCCGGGTAATCAAAGAACCAGCCCAAAACACCAGCAGGATAGGAAGTGCCGCTGCGCATGGCTGCTCCATAAGTACCCCACTCCTGTGAATGGAGGTTTATTGTAAATACATTTGTGGCTTCCAGGTCTTGTTTGAGAATTTCCATCCAGGCGGATGTCTCAGCACCGTAGTGTTCTGGTGGATACCAGAGATCAAGGACACACTTGTTGGTTTCATCATAACCGGAATCTGCAAGGAAAGCCTTCGCCGCATCCACGTTCGGGGAAGCATACATTGTGTCAAAAGCTTCATTTGCGCCCAGGAATCCAGGTGGAACCATGGAATACAATGGTGTTACAGTGCCACTATAGACGGTATCTGCAATGGTGTTGCGGTCGATCAATGATGCAACAGCCTTGCGGACATTGATATCGTCCATGGGAGCCATATTATAGTTGAGAACAAGGTAACGGATGGCGCCACCGTTAATGGTGCCAACTGTCACGCCTTCTGTTCCCTGGAGTTGAGAGATCAACTGGGGACCCAGGAAGCGCCAGGCTACATCCACTTCCCCGTTCTGTACGGCGAGTGCCAGGGTTTGAGGATCAGAGAAATAACGGACGATGATCTGATCAGACTGTGGTACAAGGTCACCGTTGTAATAAGGATTGGGTTCAAGAACAACCTGCTCGTTCTGGGTATACTGGCTGATGAACCAGGGACCAACGCCGTAGACAGGGGCAGTCGGGAACAGGTTGCATTCGGAATTTGAGAAAGTTCCCGGGTAGGCAGGAATGTAAGCTGCTGTCGCCAGAATTTGAGGGAAGTAACCAACCTTATTCTTAAGGGTGAAGACGATGGTGGAATCATCGGGAGCGGTGATACTGGCTAAGTAGGGGATCGCCAATGCGTCTGCCACATCGTTCGGGCAGGATGGACCAATGGTCAACAAGCGGTTAAGCTGTTCAGCATAGGATGTTGCTGTCAGATCGGTTCCATCAGCAAACTTGATGCCTGTTTTCATTGTCATCGTATATGTTAGACCATCATCTGAAATGACAGGCATGGCAGTGGCCATATCCGGGACTAGCTCGCTCGTACCGGGTTTCCAAGCCAACAACGTTCGACCGGTATTTTTGAGTAATTCCCAGTCATGTGTGGAATAAGCATCAGCGGGATCGAGACTTTGAATTTGATCGGTCACACCGATGATGATGGTGGTTTTTTCAGCGGGTGCTTCTGTTGCTGCAGGGCCACAGGCTGCTAGTACGAATACCAGCATCAATGATACTGCTATCATTATTTGGAACTTACGATTCATTGTTCTCCTCCAGAACTTTACATATGAAATAAAATTTGGCTTCAGTAAATATTTTTATGTCTTTGCCAGCAACACCTCCTGTTTTGAAAATAAATTCCTTCTTGAGAAATCAGGTTCTAGGGGTCCATGAGAGGAAGAACCTGTCGATCCATACTGTGATACGTTCAATAAGGTACTCTTTATCTAAGGTTATTTTAACCCTGTAAATTATTATACAACTAATTAATATTTATTGTCACAAGGATATCTTATCTGGTTGGATATAGGAACCATACTTGAAGCAGGCACTTTCCAGATCTGGAATTACAAAATTACAACTGAACAGGATGAAAATTACCTATGGTTGAGTTTTCCAACAAAAAAATATAATGGGGCAGGAAGCATGAATGAGAGGGTCGCACTATATAAATTGTAGATCTCAGGTGAAATGTTAAACGGCTGAAGTAAATGAGTTAAAGATCATTCGCTGACCAGTCCTGGTCGACCAGTAGCCAGCCTATCTGTCCGGCTCTTGCATTTTCCAACAAATGTCCACCTGCATCGATCGTGCCAATATAGGCGTCATTGATCTTGTCCAAAACGAGTCCGTTTTGTTCGACAATCAGCGAAATACTGATGTTACCAGGAGCAAGCGGTAACTTGGGAAGCCGACAGGTAACCTGGCCTTGTCCGGGGGGTAAGGTTAAGGAGCCGCTCACAGCCTCATTGTTCAAATTTGCGATCACATCTCCTTTGAGCGTCTTGATCAGAAGGGTGATATTCAAATGATTAATAGGTCGTGCCCCGTGAGTCTCATATTCTAATTTAAAACAAACTGGCAACCCGCTGGTCAGCTTCTCTAAAAGATTGCCATCTTCGCCCAACAGGCTGAAGCCTGTGATTTTCAAAGCTCCCGGTTTGCTTCCCTGGCGTCCAAGCTCCAGGCGTGCTGCCTGGTCCTTGGCGATATTGGCCATGTAATGCTCGATCGCCCCGGTTACCGGTCCAAGTTCGAAAGTTACTCTTCCCTGTTCCAGCACGATCGCTTGGGAGCACATCGATGCCACGGTCGTCATGTTGTGGCTCACAAAAAGAATGGCTCCGCCATTTTTGGAAACCTCAGAAATTTTTTGCAGGCTTTTTTGCTGAAAGGAGCCATCTCCAACTGATAAGACTTCATCTACCAGCAATATCTGGGGGTTAAGGTGGGCAGCCACCGAAAAAGCCAGGCGTACTTCCATACCCGATGAATAGCGTTTGACGGGTGTATCCAGAAAAGCCTCAACACCGGAAAACGCGACGATCTCATCGAATTTCCGTTTGATCTCTGCCCGGGACATCCCGATGACCGCACCACTGATGAAAATGTTTTCTCTTCCAGTCAGCTCCGAGTGGAACCCGGTTCCCACTTCCAGTAAAGACCCGATCCGCCCATAGAGGATCGCCCTGCCGGAAGTGGGTGAGATCACCCGCCCAAGCAATTTCAGGAGAGTGCTTTTACCGGCTCCGTTCCTGCCTATCACTCCGACAACATCCCCGGGTTTTACTGTAAAACTGACATCCTTTAATGCCCAGAACGAGATCTTCTTCTCCGAAGGCTTCTCCCCGCCGATCTGTCTGGCAAATTGCATAATGTCATCCACCAGGACACGTTGATTGCGATGCCATTGACCAAGGTTCTTCTGGATCTGGTAACGTTTAGAAAGGCTTTCCGCCTGCAAGACATAATCGCTCATCAGATCACATCCGCAAAACTATGTTCCAACCGGTGGAAAATGACCAACCCGATCAAACAGATCCCGACACTGGCAAAGATCGAATAGATCAGGGAGTTGGTGGGAAAAGCGATCGTTCCGAAGATCGCCCAGCGGAAACCGTCAATGATGCCGACCATGGGGTTGAGGTCATAGATCCAGCTAAAGTTGGGCGGGATCAGCTTGGAAGAATAAGCCAGCGGGGAGGCATACATCCAGACCTGGATTACAAAAGGCAGCACATATGTGAAGTCACGATAATAGACATTTAAAGCTGCAAAGATCATCCCTACCCCTATCGATAGGAGGACATTAAAGAAAAGCAGTACTGGAATTGCAAGTATATTCAACGAGATCGGTGATCGGTAAAGCACCAGCAGGATTGCCAGGATCACCAGCGAAACCAGGAAATCCACCAGGGTCGAAAGAGAGTTCGCCAGCGGAATAATGATGCGCGGAAAAAAGATCTTGGTGATCAAGCGGATGTCACGTGTCAGGCTTACCCCGGATCGTTGCAGCGATTGTGAAAACACATTCCAGGGTAGCAGCCCCACAAAAGCAAACAATTCGTAGGACACATTGTCCGATTGTGTTTTCATCAAGCGTCCGAATATGATGGTGAAGATAACGGTTGTGATCAATGGCTGCAGGATCACCCACGAAACTCCCAGAATAGTTTGCTTGTATCGCAATTGGATTTCCCGCATAGCCAGCATCCAGATCAATTCACGGTAATACCATAACTCCTTAAAATTGATGCCAAAGCCTTTGCGGGCGGGTTCGATAACTGTTCGCCGGAGAATTTCTTCTTCCGTTTTTTTCTTGATCATATGTCGATAACTTCCCATGCCAGAAAATTGGTGGAATTTGTTCCCCTGTAATTATATCCCAGCTTGTATTGTGGTTTTTGCAATGAATTTTGTTGACAACTGGTTTGAATTAAATTCAGAAAACCGTTTTATGAAGGGCTATGAAAGAATAAATTGTCCATTAATATAACCAGGGTGGCTCAGCCAAAAGAAGAACTTGTAACGTGATAGATCGTATTTCTTTGTTACGATTTTGCTGGTGATGAATTTTTCAGTCTGCCAGGCTGCCAGAACGAACAACCGACATTTGAATTTGGTCAATTGTCTACGGTTCCCTCGAATTTAACGTGGCATGAGTGCAATTCCATCCCCCAATAATATCCCGGAATATTCCTGCAAAATTAAGAATAAATATAAGAGCCATGATTGTTTTATCATCTATAAAAGGAGGTATCTTCTAAAGGATGCAAGAATTGCCCATTAATGACCAGACCTCTCAGGCTGTTTTGTTCCACGAAATACGGGTATCGAAATTATTCTTGAAATTGAAAGGTCTTGTTAAATATTCTGACCAGGTTAATGATGAATATGATAAGATATTTATATCCATTTAGGATGATCTTTATCAAAGAATTTCCTGCCAACAGGTGAAATATTTTTTTGGAGGCACATAAATGAGATATCGAATTCTTTCCCTATTAATGATGTCGGTGATGATCTTAAGCGCCTGCGGGTCCAAGCCACCCACTGAACTCCCCATGACTACCGTGCGTATGAATATTTCCAACAACACGAGTTATGCTCCCATCTACATTGCTGAACAGGAGGGATATTTTAAAGAGTTTGGTATCCAAATGGACTATGTCCAGATAAATAGATCAACGGAAGCCCTGGCTTTATTGGTTTCAGGAGATATTGATGTATTCGCTGGAGTCCTGCTTTCCGGGATCTTGAATGTTATGGATCAGGATCCAAATATCAAGGCTGTTGCAGATCGTAGTCATATTGAACCAGGTGCTTGCACTTATCAGGCTATCGTGGTTCGCAAAGACCTTTATGATAGTGGTCAAGTCACATCGGCTTCAGATCTTAAAGGATTACCTGTTTCTGCAATACCTTCGGGACCTTCAGGTTTCCTATTAAGCTCTTACCTGGCTGAAGGTGGTTTAACCATGGATGACGTTGAGATCAACGATGTGCCCAGTGCAGCCTACATTGATGCATTTAATAATAAGACCCTGGCTGCGGTTAGTACAACGGAACCCGTTTTGACAGGTATATTGGATGCTGGAAATGCAGTCATTCTTGCCAGGGCGGAGGATGTGCTTGGGATTTATCAATCTGGCTTGATGGTATTTGGCAGTAATCTTACAATTGATGATCCAAATCTGGGTGCCCGTTTTATGGCCGCGTATCTAAAAGGTGTCGATCAATATAATCAGGGAAAAACAGAGTGAAACCTGCAGATCGTGTCTGAAAATAGCGGCGAGGACCTGGATGTGCTCCGAAAAGCCTGCTGGCCTGCCATAAGATCGGATGGATCAATTGATTATCTTGGTGTTGAGCCTTTTCAAAACTGGTCCATTAAAAATGGGTATCTTGAACAAGGCGTCACCAAGGAGCAATTCTATGATCCCAGCTTCCTGGAAGCCGCTCGGGAACTTTTAAAGCAGTGATCGTAATTCTTGAAAGCAAACCCGGATCCTGCAAATTCATTATAGAATGCGGTAAACTGATATTGAGTTAAAAGAAAATATTTTTTCTTATATAAACTGATCATTGATTAATAGGTACCTTGGAGGAATGTAATTTGAAAATGAAAGCAATTCTAATAGCATTATTTATTTCCATGTTGCTTGTTGCCTGTGGAAATGCTCAACCAACGGAACAACCTTTGGACACTATCAGAATTACAATATCAAAAAAGATCAGTTATGGTCCCATCCATATCGCTGATGCAGAAGGTTACTTCAAGGATCTTGGTATTCAATTGGAGTCTACTCAATTTGAAAACTCATCCCAGGCTATCGCATTACTCGTTTCAGGAGATACAGATGTTTATGCAGGTGTCCTCAATGCGGGTCTTCTGAATATCCTCAGTCTGGAGCCTGACATCAAGGTTGTGGCAGATCGAGGCCATATTGATATCAATGATGATTGCACCTATCAGGCCATCCTCGTGCGCAAAGACCTATTTGATAGTGGGCAGATTACATCCGCAGCTGGCTTAAAGGGGCAGGTGGTATCCACCGGTACATCAGGTCCGGATGGTTTTGTTGTAAGTTCTTTCCTGGCCCAGGCAGGTCTGACTTTTGATGATGTTGAGCTGGTCGATTTGCCAAAAAGCTCCCTGGTGGATGCGTTTAAGAATAAAACGATTGCAGCTGTCCACCTCCCCGAACCAGATCTTACAGCGGTTTTAAGAGCGGGCGATTCAGTAATGCTTACCAGCGATGAAGCTGTTGTTGGTTCATTCCAATCCGGGGTCGTTGCCTTTGGTAAAAAATTGATGGTGGATGATCCCGATTTGGGTGTGCGTTTCATGGCTGCCTACCTGATGGGGGTCGAGCAATACAATAAGGGCAAGACCGAAAGAAACCTGGAGATCTTGAGTGATAAGCTTGGCATTGGTTCGGATGTGTTAAAAGAAGGTTGTTGGCCGAACATTCGCCTGGATGGTTCCATTGATTTTAAAGGAGTGGATACTTTCCAAACTTGGTCAATTGATAATGGGTATCTTGAAAAGAGCGTTACCCAGGAGCAATTCTATGATCCAGGCGTGCTGGAAGCAGCCCGGGTTATTTTGAATAAGTAAGATTATGTGTCAATATTAATTTGATCTCCTCCCAGGCTTTTCATTCCGAGCATTGTGAAGGAGCTCAAAATTATTTATTAGACTCTCATTTGATCTGCAGCCAACCATGGTGTCCGTCAATTGACGACCTCTTTATCTTGGATATATGAAAGATAATAAACAACCATATCATCTGCTACATTAAAATTTTGAACCCCATTGATCCCTTGTTGGATATAATGAATGGTCGAACGATTGGACACGAGAGCAGATAAATAATAAGGTGTTTATGACAGCACTGACTGAACGAGCCAAAATGATCGCTTCCGAGGGGATTTTTCTCGGGGGAAAACAGGAACGATTCGAGATCGCCGGGCGAAAATTATTTATCACTCTCTTGAGCGAAGGTCTATTTCCTGGTTCCAGGGTTCTGGATATCGGTTGTGGATGCTTGCGTGGAGGATATTGGCTTATTCATTTTCTTGAAAAGGGTTGTTACTTCGGAATTGAACCCAATCAGAAAATGTTGTCCGCAGGACTCAAGTATCTCCTTGAGCCGGGTTTAATGGAACTCAAAGACCCAAGATTCGATCATAATTCAGATTTCAATTTTGGGATATTCAAAGAGAAATTCGATTTCTTTGTCGCTTTATCCATCTGGACGCATGCTTCTAAGTCGGAGATCCAGGTCATGCTGGATGGATTTATCGAGAATGCAAACCTTGGAGGTGTTTTTATCACTACTTATTATCCAGCCACATTGTTCAAAAAGGATTACAAGGGTGAAAAATGGATTGGAGCTGGTAAAGCCGGACAGCCGCGTGGAATGGTCAACCACGATCGGAAATGGATCCAGACTGAGTGTAATAAAAGGGGATTACAGGCCGATGAGATCACGGAAAGAGCATTCAAATACTGGAACCAGTCCTGGCTCAGGATCAAATTCAAATGATCTGAGATCAACTTCTTCGAAAACCTTTTCGTAAAAGGAAGCCATCTTCTATCCTTTTACCTGGTTTAGAAAATTTCGAAACAAAAAATTAGCTCCTCTCTGGACCATCAATGGATCAAGGGGGAATGACTGATAACCAGGAATATTGCCAATTTGAGAGAATGGAAGATCTCAAAGATCCCACTGTTATATCTGAGGTGACATGTTAGTTTGAGCCCCCCTCCTACGGTAGTCATCCTGAATGCAGCGAAGGATCTCATGATAATTATCGTATTCAAGAAGAAATTTTGATGATTATGATAAAATTCATTTTAAATATATCTTAGGTTTCAATATTCAGGAACTGATTTGGAGTTAATATTCATGAAGAACAAATTTATCCCTTTTATATTGATCGTCACGATCTTACTTGGTGGTTGTGGCAGTTCCGTGCCGACTGAGCAACCCTCTGACGTAATTACAATGGCAATTTCACATAATATGGGCTACGGACCCATCTATATTGCTGAAGCAGAAGGTTTCTTTTCAGGATATGGGATACAGATTAATTATGTGAATATTGACAAATCATCTGAAGCGATTGCCCTTCTTGTTTCTAGTGATATTGATGTTTATGCGTCAAGCCTTAATACCGGGCTGATAAATGTATTGAGCCAGGATCCAAATATCAAGGTTGTTGCCGATCGAGGGCATACAAAAGCGGGGGACTGCACTTATATGGGTCTGGTTGTACGCAAAGACCTGTATGATAGTGGTGAAGTAACTTCAGCCACTGATCTGAAAGGAAGAATTATCTCTGCAACAAATTCCGGTTCTTCAGGTTTCATTCTAAGTTCTTACCTGGCACAGGGTGGACTAACACTTGATGATGTTGAATTGACCAATTTACCTAATACAGCCTATCTGGATGCACTCAATAACAAGTCGATTGATGCCATCATGGGAGTGGAACCCTCGGTGACATCCATGTTGGAGAATGGCAATTCGGTTCAGCTTGTTGGAGCCCAGGAAGTGTTTGATGTTTATCAGACAGGTGTGGTTGCTTTTGGAAAAAAACTTTATAAGGATGATCCTGACCTTGGGGTTCGTTTTCTGGCAGCCTATTTGAAAGGTGTCAGGCAATATAATGAAGGGAAAACGGATCGGAATGTCCAAATCCTGGCTGAAAATAGCGGCGAAAGTGAGAAAGTAGTTAAAGATTCATGCTGGATAAGTATTCGTCAGGACGGAACCATCGACTTTTCAGGTATCGGTCCTTTACAAAACTGGTCATTAGAAAATGGCTTCCTGGAAAAAACCGTCACGCTTGAACAGTTCTATGATCCAAGTCTTCTGGAAGCAGCCCAGGTGCTTCTAAATGATTAATTATATTCAAGCGATTATCGAAAAAGGCATTTCCAGGAGAGATTGTTCAACAATAGGATCTATTGGCTTGATCAGTTTCCCTTTTTCCAAAACAGAAAATCGGTTTTAATCATTCAATCTCGATGATGTAAAAATTATGACAGTAACAAAATTTTCTCGTCAGGAGCTTCTCGCGGATTATTGGGGATATGTCGAACAATCTATTGAGAGAAATAAGAATAAAGATTTCATCATCACGAGTGCCAGCTCGCTGACATATTCGCAGGCTTTCGATCGCGCAAAGGTAATACGCAATACGATCCAGGCTGTGTCGGACAAATTTGGATTTGGTGTGGGTTTATTTTTGAAAGACCCGGTTAAGATCATTCCAGGAATGGTGGGGATAATGAGATCCAGAAATTATTGTATTCCTTTGGATGTAAATTTTCCGGCAGAAACTCTCAGATCCATGATCGATATCGCTGGTATCCGAGTGATCCTGACCGATGATCGCCATTATTCACTGATTTCAACCTTGACAGGAAGCAGACTTCAATTGATCAATATTGATCAATTGAAGTATTCAGAGATCGTTCCGAACCTGAAGGTGGATTATTCACCTGGGGATATTGTCCAGATCCTTTTCACATCAGGTTCAACCGGTACACCCAAAGGTGCCATTGAAGATTATCACTACCTTGTGAGGGCTGCTGACTTAAAATTTTCATCCCAGGGTGTAGACTCGAGTGATCGCTGGCTTCATTTGTCTTCATTCACATTTTCCGGTACTCACACCAGTGTTTTTGCTGCTCTATTGGGGGGGTTTTCAATTTATTATTACGATATCAAGGAAGATGGGTTGGCTGGTCTGCCAGACTGGATCCATGAAATGAAGATCACCAGATATAATTCCACACCAACCGTATTCCGCAGTCTTGTCAGCATTCTTGAGCCTTCTGACACATTTCCAGAAGTAAAGAATGTAACCCTGGGTGGCGAAAAAAGATATCCCAAGGATATCAAAGCGATCAAACAGCATTTTCCATCTGTAAAGGATCTTCGCTTGGGTTTTGCCTCTACGGAAACCCAATCTGTTACATCCAGATCATATCCAATTGATGAAGATCTGGGGCAGGAGAACCTTCCTAGTGGCAAGGTCCTGGATGACATTAAGCTCTACATATGCGACACCAGTGGAAAAAACCTGCCTGTCGGAGAAGAAGGTGAAATTGTTGTCCATGGGGATTCATTGGCGCGCGGATATATTAATAATGATGAATTAACAAGTGCACGCTTCATCACCGATCCGGACAGACCCGGATGGCAGTATTTTAAAACCGGTGACCTGGGAAAACTGCTACTTGGTGGAGAACTGGTTCATCTTGGTCGTATCGACAACATGGTAAAGATCAAGGGTGTTCGGATTGAGTTAAGTAGCATTGAAAATCATATGCTTTCGTATCCCGGGATCATCCAGGTTGCGACAAAAGCATTCGAAGATGGGAATGGTAATGGTAGATTGGCAGCCTATTATGTTACCGAACAGGGCATTGGTGTGCCTGCCTCCGATCTGCGAAAATTTCTGGCTGAACGCCTTCCAAGACATCTTTTGCCTCATTACTTGATACCTCTGGAAGAGATACCTCTGACCCGGAATGGAAAAGTTGCTCGCACAATGCTTCCCATGCCAGACATGATCCGTCCTGACTTGTCCAACCCTTATGTTCCACCGCAAAATGATCTGGAAAGACAGTTCGTTAAGATCTGGGAAGATTTGATAGGGGTTGAAGGAATAGGGGTTACCGATGACTTCTTCGACTTGGGTGGGGATTCGCTTGTTGGCGTAATGGTCTTTGCCAGAATAGAGGAAGTCCTCGGCAGGAATTTACCTGTCTCGATCCTGCTTACAGCTTCCAGTATTCGAAAGCAGGTAGAGCTGATAGAAAACCGAAAGGATGAGCAGAGTTTCGAACCGGTCATTCCGATCAAGACCCGGGGAGATCTGCCACCCATCTTCTTTGTACCAGGCAAGGCTGGTTATCCCACCCGCATCCGTCACCTGGCAGAAAAGATCGATGCTGGGACACCGGTGTATGCCCTGCAATATCTCGTCAGGGATGAAGAGTCCGGGTTTCGTTCGATCGAATCCATGGCAACCTACTACTTGAACGCAATAATGAAGATCATCCCTCATGGTCCTTATCATCTTGTGGGTGAATCCATGGGTGGCAAAATAGCCCTGGAGATAGCCAGGCAATTCGAAAAGCAGGGTGAAAAAGTAATCATCATGGCTTTGTTGGATACATATAATTCCAGGAACGCAATCCCCAAAGTATATATCGAAAAAGATAAGAAGCTGCCTTATTATTGGTTGCTCATTCGCAAACATATTTTCATTCTCTGGCATTCAAATTGGCAGGGAAAAATGGATTACCTGAGATTCTACCGAAAGACAGGTGGGGCAAAGATCCGGGAATTGATCTATGAACCTGGTAAAAAACTGAAGGTGACCCGGTCCAGTATTTTGCCGGAAGAAGTGCAAAAGATGGAAGCAGCCAATATAATGGCAAATAACCAGTATCAAGTTAAACCCTATCCAGGTCGCGTGATCCTTATTAAAGCACTTCGTAATGCGAACCTGCGAGAAGAATCCAATGGCTGGGCAGATGTACAATTGGGAGAGATAAAGATTCACCCGTTGGATTGTTACCACGGCAGTATCCTGTTTGATCCGGCAGTAAGTCACCTTGCTAAAATTCTTCAGGGGTATATTGATGATTATATTCAACAAGGTCAGTTATGGTGACCATATCTTTTCATAATATCTCGAAAAAATTTGCTCAAAATACGGAGCGTGAAGTAGCCGCGCTCGGGAATATTGATTTTGAGATTAAAGAAAATGAATTCGTTTCACTTGTCGGTCCTAATGGCTGTGGAAAAACCACCTTATTGCGGATCGTAGCCGGGCTGATCAAACCTGATTCAGGCACGATCTCATACCCTCCTGGTATGGAAAACCCAAATGCCATCATGGTCTTCCAGGACCAGGGATTGCTGCCTTGGTTGACGGTTAGTAAGAATATCGGACTGGGGTTGGAATTACAAAAAGTTTCCAGGTCCATTCAAAAAAAACAGGTACAGGAATTTATGAAGCGTGTCAAACTGGACGGTTTTGGCGAACATTATCCGCATGAACTTTCCGGTGGGATGCGCCAGCGTGTTGCCCTCGCGCGTGCTTTTCTGACAAATCCGGATATCCTGCTGATGGACGAGCCATTTGGTGCATTGGATGCTCAAACTCGTCTTATCCTTCAAGAAGAATTGTTGCATATCTGGAGAACAGAACAAAAAACCGTCTTATTTGTAACCCATGACATTGATGAAGCAATCCTGCTAAGTGATCGTATCATTGTGCTTACCAATCGACCAGGCAAGATCCAACGATCCATTCATATTCCATTGGAAAGACCGCGCGAATTAAAAATGAAGGATCATCCGAAATTCGTTGAAATTAAATGGATGATATGGGACCTGCTCGAACAGGAAGTTCGAAAAGACTTGCAGCTGACATGAAAAATAAATCCAATCCTCAACAACAAACCAATTCCCGGGACCGTATGATTACCTGGGGATTGGTTATCGGTCTCCTGTTCATTTGGGAAATTCTGGCCAGGTTAAAACTCGTATCACCAATTATTTTCCCTGCTCCCACACTGATCATCAGCAGTTTTCTAAAGAATCTACTTTCCGGCAGGTATAACGAAAATGTGGTCATCACTTTTTCGAGGGTCTTTCTGGGCTTTTTGACAGGTGGGGGAGCGGGTATGCTCCTTGGCCTGGTAATGGGCTGGTCGCGTAGGATGCGCCGGATCCTTGATCCAATTGTAGCTGCACTCCATCCCATCCCAAAATTTGCATTGCTACCGATGGTTCTTATCATGTTTGGACTTGGTGAAACATCGCGAATTGTAATGGTCAGCATCGGTGCTTTCTTCCCAATGCTTATCAATACCATGGCAGGTGTGATGCAGGTTAACCCAACTTATTATGATGTGGTTGAGAATTACGGGGCGTCAAGATTCGACTCATTTTGGAGGGTGGCGTTACCCGGCAGCTTGCCCCTGATCATTACAGGAGCCCGTCTGTCTCTCAGGAGCGCTCTCACCCTCACCATTGGTGTGGAAATGGTTTTTGGAAGCGATGGTTTGGGATCCGAATTGTGGCTGGCGTGGGAAACCATGCGAATGACGGATATGTATTCCACATTATTGATAGTCTCCGTCATTGGTTTGGGTTCCAATATGCTGTTGGAAGTTCTAAAGAAAAAATTGATCCCCTGGCACCAGGAGATCCGACCGGTAGACGATTGATTGGTAAGAAGAGTTTATTTTCGCCTGTATACGAAATATCCCGTTTCAATTTCGGGCGGACAATTGGATGAAGCCAGGCTAAAAGTGACCTCTTCAAAAGGATCCAACTGAAAATAATCCTTCCAGGTCTCAAGCCGGTCTTTTTCAATTATGAATACATCTGCCTGATCCCGCCATGTGTTGGCGATCTCCTCATTCCATTTCCCTGCTCTTAGCAGCGCATCAGAATCGGTATTGTTCTTTTGGGAATAAACATCGTTGATTTGGGGAGGAAGGATGATGACGCCAGGTGTATATAATAAAAGAACACTTGTGGTGGAGCCATCGAGGAAGATTTTACTTTCAGCAGGTGCGATCTTGGCCAGTTGAGCTCCAAATTCCTCATAAGAAGCGATCACATCATTGTGGCAAATAGGTTCACCATAGGGACGGGTTGTGATTGGAGAAAGGACAAATGCCGCGATCAGGCTGACAAGAACTGAAAAACTGGTGAAGTTCATTCCCTTTAGAACAGCTGGACGGGGGATCTTTTTATAGAGCAATTTGAAAAGAAGTAGCACGAAAATTCCGCACAGCAATCCCAAAACCACTGGAGTATACATCCGTGCCACGCTGTATATGATATGAAATTTGTTGTTCAAGATGTCCCATAATGTGGCCCAACCTGGAATGAATCGATTGTTTTGTATTCTAGGGACCGGAAACAGCAACAATGTAGCTCCAACTTGTTCATTAAGTGAAAACCAGATGGCAGTGATGCTTGTGATGATCGTTGTGATCGCGACGATTGCGGAGAAAAATCCGGGTTTGGGTTTAAGATTTTGTAGCACAATGGCACAAAATAGAATGCCGATAATATCAAAAAAAGCATAATAGGTCGTGGTACAGTAAGCGCATGATGGGCTTGTCAGGGCAGCCCAGGTATGGCTGACCAGCAACACGGTATAGGTTACACCAAGAAATACAGCCGCACGAAATTGTGATCGATTTTGCCAGCCTTCCTTTTTGGGCCACAGGCAGAATAACAATATGCTGCCGATAAGGGCTATATAATGGATCCGTAAAGCCATCGAAATACTATGAAGTTTACCGGGCAGGGGAAGTGCATTGGATGTGAAATTTGATGGTAAATACTTGATGTTGGATCCCTGGGATAAATTAAAGGGGATCCACCGTTCCCACAGGAACATGATCTCAGGCCAGAAGATAATGTGACCGACCGCCAGCACGAGAATTAAGAAAAGGAGCGAGATCAGACCTTTCTTCCAGCCATTTTGCCAGATCAGGTAGATTACCAGGAACGGCAGAATAAACACCATATTTTCACGTGTCAGGATCAATAATCCAGCCAGTGCCATTCCGCATCCAAGTTGCCAGGTGGACCTGTTTTCTCCAAGGGTAAGGACCAGTACCCAGGTTAGAATGCAGGCAACCAGTACCTGTGAATTCGCCAGGCTGTAAATACTGATCAGTGATGAGTTGAGAGCAAATACCCAGATCGCGCCGGCTGACAACCAGCGGTTTCCAATGCGGTGTGTAACGATCCATACACCGAGGAGGGTTAAAAGGTTGACGAAAATGGCAAATATCCGTGCTGTCAGCAATCCTGGGCTCGTCAGAGTTTGCAACCATCCCCATGGATAAAATGACATATACATTTTGTTCATCCAGAAGCCGTAGGGTTGGAAGGGTTGGTAAACACCCTTTGCATATAGATAACCCTTAAATAAATAAGAGCCTTCATCGAAGTTAGGTAATCGGGTATGAACAAAAATGATTTCCTGGATCAAGAACACCAAAACCCCCAACAAGGCAATTGCCTCTGGGTTGGCAAGTTGGCGCACAAAGCGCAGCAAGGTTTTCCTGTTAATGCTCGTCATCCGGTTTAATTAAAGTTCTATCGTTGGTTTTTAATTTTTGACATCTTTTGGCGATTTGAACAGTATAACTTAATGAAGGGTCCGTGGCTATTTCTGCTCCGAACTTTGTTTCAGGAACAATCTTGTAATCTCCAACAGGGAAGGGTCAACTTTCATGGTTTTCTCGTAGTGATCCAATAATTCTGAGATCGACAGGACGGCATGCAGGCGGAACCCTGCTTCCTCAAGCGCCTCCTTAGCTCCCGATTGGCGGTCTACCAGCACGACCACATCCCGGATCTTTAATCTGACTGCTCTCAGCTTTTCGATGGCTTCAAATTTGCTGCCTCCGGTGGTCGCCAGGTCGTCGATCACGACGACTGTTTCGCCGGCGTTAAATTCACCTTCGATCTCGGCTTTGGTGCCATACTCCTTGATCTCTTTGCGTGGGTAGATCATCGGGTAACCACCTGCCAGGCAAATGGCTGTTGCTATCGGGATGGCGGCATAAGGCAGTCCAGCCAGGCGATCGAATTGCAATTCCCGTAGGATTGCCAGATAGGCAGTTCCCACTAGTTCAAGCAATTTGGGGTGGCTGATGATACGTCTCAAATCAATATAGATTGGAGATATCAAACCGGATTTAAGCGTGAACTCGCCAAACTTGATGCAACCTGCCTCAAGCAAACTGTCTGCCAAAAAGCCAATGGAATTATCAGTCATGGCTCATCCGGTTTTGGATCTCTATCATGGAATCGCGCATTTTCGCTGCAGCGCTGGCAACATCCTCAGCCCTGGAAAGGCTGCGGGAAACTGAAACCAGCATGCCTTTACCGTCTTTACGCAATCCAAGGCGTAGAGCAGTTTCCAGGTCAGCGCCTTGAGCGCCAACGCCGGGAGACAGGAACCAGGCTTCTGATGCAGCTCTTCTCACCCGGGCGATAGCATCCGGTTGGGTCGCTCCTACCACCAGGCCGATATTGTCTTGTGAGTTCCATTGCTGTGCCAGGTGGGCGATTTGTTCATAAAGGAAGACCTTTTTGGTTTCCCCGATCATGACGGGAAGATCCTGCAAGTCGGCTGCTCCAGGATTGCTGGTCTTGCATAGAAGGAACACGCCTTTGCGCGGAAATGTCAGGAATGGTTCTATCGAATCATGCCCCAGGTAAGGGTTAAGCGTTACAGCATCCGCACCCAATCGCTCAAAGGCTGAACTGGCATAAGCCTCTGCAGTGGACGCAATGTCCCCGCGTTTGACATCCAGGATCACAGGGATATGTGACCCCAGCCGATCGGATTCCCTTTGCACAGCTTCGATGACATCCTTAAGAGCAACCCAGCCTTCAGGTCCGTATAACTCAAAAAAAGCTGCATTGGGTTTGAATGCAGCAGCGTACTTGGCTGTATTTTTAATAAGACCCAGGCAAAAGTCCCTCGCTGCCTCAGCAGTTTGTGCAGGCAGGTCTGCCGGGTGTGGGTCGAGACCCACACAAAGCAGGGAGGAGCAATCTTCTACGCGTTTGGTGAGAAATGAGAAGAAGGTTTCCATTGTATCTACTTTAAAACCTTAATTAATAGGAATAAGTGAAATCTCGCTGGATTTACCATATCCGTGTATATCAAATTGATCTGCATGGTCCGTGTTCAATGATCACGCTTTTCCAAGCACCATCGCCAACAATGCCATTCTGACGTACAGACCATATTCCATCTGGCGGAAGTAGGCAGCCCGCGGGTCATCATCAAAATCCGGGCTGATCTCACCTACGCGCGGCAAAGGGTGCATCACGATCATATCTTTCTTGGCAGCCCGCATGATCTCCGGGTTGACCACAAAAGATCCGCGTACGGTCTCGTAGGCAGCCGGGTCTTCGAAGCGCTCTTTCTGAACACGGGTGACATACAAAACATCTGTCTCGGGCAATACCTTCTCAAGTGAGTTAAATTCAGCCTGTGGTATGCGCTTGGCTGCCACTTCTTCCATAACTTCTTTTGGCATCCGTAAAATTTCAGGAGAGACATAGTTAAGCTTGACCTTGTAAAGGGAGAGCAGGCGTGCCAGGGAATGCACGGTGCGTCCGTATTTAAGATCGCCCAGCATGGTGACTGTCATACCATCGATCTGGCCTGCGCCGAGTTCTTCAAAAATGGTAAAGGTATCCAGCAGGGCCTGGGTGGGGTGTTCTCCCACGCCGTCACCGGCATTGAGGACTGGCTTTTTTGCAGCCTGGGCTGCGATGGCTGCCGAACCGGTCTCCGGGTGGCGTAGCACGATCACATCAGCATAGCACTCCAGAGTGCGGATGGTGTCCGGAAGGGATTCGCCTTTTGCCACGGATGAGTACTTAACCTCGTTGATCGGGATGACCGACCCCCCCAGCCGTTCCATCGCCGCGGTGAAAGAAGATGAAGTACGTGTGGATGGTTCGTAGAACAGGTTGGCCAGGATTTTGCCTTTCAGCAGGTCAAAGGTACCAACCCGATCGACCATGCCGTGCATTTCATGGGCGACTCCGAATATATATTCAAGATCTGCCCTGCTGAACTGCTTGACCGAGATGATATCCTTACCATACCAGGGCGCATTCTTGTGATCCCCGAAGGGTAGATAAGGACTGTTGGGTTGAGTGGGCATATTCTATTCTCCTTTTTTGTCATTGCGTTCCACCCATTATGTTGGGATGGAATTGCGATCTTATGGATTGAACTATATTTTTAAAAATCCGAAATATAATCTCCTGAGGTGGGACATTTTCCCGCTCAGAGGCATATCATTCAAAATTTTCCATTCCAAATCCACCCAGTTAACCTCGAACATTCCTTCCAAAACCCGGCTCAGCAAGCACGTGGCCATCTTCAAAAACTTTTTTCCCGTGCAGTACAACTTTGCGCAGAAGTCCTTTTACTGGCCAGCCTTCAAAAGGGGTCCAACCGCTTTTTGAATACATTTCACTGGCCCGGATGACATATCTGGCATTCTCATCCACTTCCAACCAGGTATCAGATTGTTCAGGTAGATTGAAAATCCTGCGTGGGTTGATGACTGATCTCTGGATAATATCATCGAATGTCAACCGGCCGTCATTCACAGCCGTCACCAGGAGTGGAAGCAGAGTCTCCAGGCCTGGAAAGCCGGGTGGAGCATTGTCGCCATCCTTCTCAGCCAGGGTGTGCGGGGCATGATCCGAAGCAAAACAGTCGATCACGTTCAGGTTTTCCCATAGGGCTTCCATGTCTTCTCTGGATGCCAGGCGTGGGCGGACCTCACCACGGCCGGTATGTCCCTGGTTGATGCCTGGTATATCATCTTTTGTTAAGAAGAGGTGGTGGGGAGTCACCTCGCAGGTGACTTTTATTCCTCTTTCTTTGGCAGCTTTGATAAGCAGCACTTCTTCTTTCAGTGAAATGTGGGCAATGTGCACTGGGCGGTCATGGATGGCCGCAAAAAGGATCACTGCCGCCATGCTGCGGCTTTCCGAATGAGCCACGATTGGCAGTGACCTGGGCCAGGTCTCAAAATGCGACTTCCACAGGCTCATATCGTCCAGGCGCAGCTCACCGAATGTGCTGTCAAGATACATCTTTAATCCAGCTGCACGCTCCGGCATCCCTGGATATTGATCCCAATCTGCATTGCCTGGTCCACCTCCCAGGAATTGGGCATAATCACAGCGGGCTTTGTCCTTAGCTACATCCAGTGCCTGCTCGAGCGTGTTCTTATCAAAGATCGGGGGTTTAGTATTTGGCATGGCCAAAACCAGCGTTATACCTCCAGCCAGGGCTGAAGCGGTGCCGCTATTCCAATCTTCCTTGTGGGTCTGACCGGGTTCGCGCAGGTGTACGTGTGGATCAATTAGTCCGGGTATTTTTATCATGGGCATGGGAAGGGGCAGGGGGTTAATCCTGCCCCTATCATTTCGCATTGAGGAGAAGGTTTCAAGCGTCTATTCTTTTGGCTTGATTACCAAAAAACCAGTATTGATAAAAATTCCGAGGATGGCTGCAAATACGATCGCCGGAATGCCGCTTGGGAACAGGTAGGGAACCGTGAAGGGGAACAATCCATCAGCCAGGACCAGATTGCCGCCGATGCCAGTGATCAGGATGACCGAACCGATCGCCAGTTGTTTGGGGTCGAACAGATCCACCTTCTCGGATTGGATGAGAGCCACGCCTTGCATGCCGATCACACCGAACAGATAAATACTCAACCCGCCTACGACCGCTAACGGCATGGTGTTGATTAACGCTGCCAGCTTTCCAAAGAAACCGATCACGATCGACATGACTCCGGCAGTCATCAATACCCCCGAGGAATAATTGCGTGTGATTGCCATTAAGCTGTTGTTCTCGCCATAATTCGTTCCAGCACAGCCTCCCAACAAACCTGCTACCAGGTCATCTGCTCCATCTGCTATCAGGTTGAGACCGATCAGTTTCTTGATCTCGAATGGTTTCCGTTTCATCTCTGCCGCCAGTTCATCGATATACAAGCTCATCTGATACAAATGGGCGGTGCTTTCGGGAACTGTTGCGATAAAAATAAGTGCGATGCTGAGAGCCATTCCCCAGGCTTCAGGATTGTTGAAAGCCGGTAATGTGAACTTTGGGACCGTCACCCAGGAGGCAGTCAATACTTTGTCGAAGTGTACCAATCCAAATGGGATGGCTACCAGGTAGCCAAAAATTGCGCCAAACAGGATTGGCAGCATTCCAAGCAGACCTTTGCCACGCAGATAAACCGAGAATAAAATGGTTGCAAAAAGTGTCAGGAAAGCTACCGCCCAGGATTGAGGTGCAATTTCCGGCGCAGCCCAGTACCCACCCCAACCCAAGGCAACATTGGCTAGTGCGATGCCTATCACCATGGCCATAGAACCGGTGATGATGGGTGGCAAGATCTTGTCCAGGGCATTCTTTCCCACCCGCATAATCAACAGTCCAAAAGCGATTTCGAACAGGGCTGTCAGGATGATCCCAACTTGAACGATCCGGACTCCCTCAGGACAATAGTATTGGGTTGGATCGCTGAAACACCCGGAAGCATATTTCCCCATAACAGTGACGATCACCGCCATGTATGAAAAAGAAGAACCGTAATACATGGGGATCTTGCGCTTGGAAACCAGAAGGGCGATGATCGTTCCCAGTCCACTCGCCAGGAGAGTGACACCAATGTCGAACTTGGTTAAAATTGCGACCAATACCGTTGCCGGGAACATGGTCAGGAATTGCTGGAATCCGAGGCTGAGCATGGATCCGAGAGGGGGGCGTTCATCTGGCAGGTAACCTGGGATCATCGACTTGGAATTTTCAGACATTTCTCCTCCTTTGAGACAAGTTTTTTCAGGCGGGAAGTAAAAAAAGAGAGCCTGTTAGGGCTCTCTAAATAACAAATGGATCGATTCGCATATCTTGTAATGTGAGTGGGGATTTATCCGGTAAGGTATGTCGGTGACCATGTTGGGCGGAATTATAGGCCACTTGGAATATTTGTCAAGGTTTTTCCATGACTAGCGATTTTCTATTTAATCACTAAAACCTGAACAGGGTCGAAGCCAGTAGTGAGATCAGGAAGGGTGTTGCAATCAATCCCAACAGGATGTAAAAAGCGATCAACCATCCTGATGTGGTACTCTGGTTGCGGATATCCTCGCCTTCAGCCAGTTTTCGCAGCATATTTACTGTCAAGCGGTCAATTTCCTGGGGAGGTCGCTTGCTGAAACCGATCCATTCCCAACCGGGAACTGCATCAGGAAGGACTAGTTTGGTCCCTTCAAACCTCGCGAGCCAGTCAGCCAGTTCTTCAGTAGGTTGAACGGCATGCCCTCCTGGGAGCAAAATAGCTTTAAAATCTGCCTGTTGCATTGTTAATACGGATTCGACGGTTGAAATAACTTGTACAGGTAATTTTGATAGTTGTTTTTCAAGTCTGGTCTTTAACTCCCGCATGCTTAATGTTTCGCCGGGGTTGAACAGCAGCACCGGGAAGGCAGCATGTTTTTGATTGAGCGCTTCTGCTGCGATCTGTCCGTCCCGACGTAACGTCTGACCATGATATACGCCTAAAAGGACGAATAATATCAATATCTGTAAGTAATTTACTACATCACTTAAAAGATTGGCTGGTGTGTCTCCCAGTAGACTGCGGATCAGCAGGAACAACATACTACCAGTGACCACCATGCCACCGATGACGCTCGCGAACAAAATCAGGTAGATATAGATCCTGCGCATCAGCGATCGACGGGCATGATCCCCACTGTCTCCGGCTTGCAGGGCGTCTGCTTCCATGGGGCGCCATGTCCGCCACCACAGGGGAAGGCTGACCAGCAGAACAGCCAGGGCTGCAGACAGACGTGGGCGCAGGTTTGCAGCCCACAATGTAACCCCCACCAGGTTGTCGATCACAAAGGAAAGCAGCAGGCTCAATCCGATGAAGGTTGCCACCAACCCGATGGCAGACAGAATATAGTAATAAAATCGCCGCAGACCAGCTCGCCTGGGTGCATCGGGCACTTCATTCATTGAGATGTTTAACCAGTGTCCAAAATAAGCCCATATCCCTGCCAGGGGAATACCCAGGGAAAAGGGAGTATTAATGGAACTCATAAATGCAGGAAGACCAGTCCGTTCACCGAGGACGAATTTCAAAAGTACATTTGCGATCGCCCCTCCTGTCGATAGAACTGTGATAACGCCCGAAAGCGAGAGTATATAGAGCATTCCCAACCGCAGGATCGAATCGCGCTCACGGGTTTCGCTTAATGAATTTTGCATGGTTTGCCAGGCAAAATAAAACAGTGGAGTTCCTGTTAATAACAGGGAAAGACTGTTGGTGAAAGTAACCCTTGTATTGATGCCATACAAAGTGTCGGAAGGCACGGTCAGGATGAACCGAAGCATTTGCTGGACGCCTGCCACCGTCATTACCAGCCCGTAAACCACCCAGATGATCCGATACAGGCGGCGTTGAACATGAAGAGAATCATCAGATTTCACTGTATCCCAGTCCAGCCGCACAATGCGAATGAAATAGATCGCCAGCAAGCCATTCATCAGGATCGCCACCAGGTTGTCGGTCCAGCTCTGTCCCTGGCTGAACAGGGTCAGGCTGCCCGCCAAGTTAAAAATGCGTAGAACGATGTGGTTCACCAGGCTGAGCAGGTTTTGAACGACCGGGACCAGGATTGCCAGCAGGGTGGCATACAGGAAAAACGCCCGCACACCTGAAGCATGCTCATCCATATCCTCGCGGGCATTGCGTTGAGCCACATTCCAGTGGATCCAAAAAACAGGCACTCCCACCAGGATAAGCGACAGGGCTTGAGCCAGACGGGCAGGTCCGCCTCCAACCAGGTCAGGTGTTATGGCAGAACGAAGCAGTCCGATCAGACCCCATAATACAACTTCCAGGCTGACCAGTGAAACAGCATAAAAATACAATCGGCGTACAGTACGCATGTCGCTACCTCCGAATCAAGATCATCTAGTGTCTATGGAGTTTTGGCTGGCAAAGCTGTAGGATTGGCTGAGGGAGTATACCAATCCCATCCCCAATAGGGATAAGGCATGCTTGATAGTTTCCACGAACCATCCTGTTTGACCAGGCTGGCTTGTTGATGGTCAGACCATGAGCTGGAAAATGGATCGCTGGATGAGTACACCAGGGTGACATCAACCACCGCTTCGTTCTTGCTGATGTTTCGGGTGGAGCCGATCTGTACGGCAGCGTTGGAAGTATCCAGTTCACGGTTTAAAAAGGCTTTGCGAAAGTTGTCATAACTGGGTTTGGCATCCTTATCTGCCAGGTAGGCGTAAGCGCGCTCAAAATCCATGTTTTGAATAGCAATGGCATAATTGCGCACCACCCCTTCCGGGTTGTCTTCGGTGCCATAAGTTTGGATATCCTGTCTTGTATAGAAAATCCCCAATGCAACAGCAACCAGTAAAACAATGAAGACCAATATGCCGATCAGGAAACGATCTTGTTTCATGGGTACACCTCCGTAATTCGACGATGATCGAATTGTAGCATAAGCCGGAAAAGCAATATTAATATTATTATTAATAAAGCACCCCATCCAAAATAGGAATGGGGCACTTATAATTTCATGCTGTCGAAAGAAGTAAGTTTAATTGTTCTTATAAATCCTTGAAAAAAACACCAACGACGAGCACGATAAATCCTACGAATACAAACCAAAAAGAATTGGCGCTGACCATGGGGATGGTCACCAATTTGCCAACAAAACCAAGCACACCCAGAATGACTGCAACCCAGAAAGTAATGTTCTTTGGAGCTGAGAGTTTCATTTAATTTCTCCTTAGGTTAAAGCCTTATTTCGATAGCATGAACTTCTAATTTTAAAACCCTTTTTGATATCGAAAGTTTCTGTTTTTTAAATTTTGTTTCTAGCCATAATTGATAAGAGCTTCCATGCGATCGCTTGCATGGAAGCTCTTATTTATTGGAGCGAATTACTATCTCTTGATGCGGGGCAAAAGGCTCTGGTCCTGTTCTACTTTCAATAACTTGCCCCGGACCAGGATACGGTATTGATAAGAATTGCCTTTTTCGTCATATCCCTGGCAGGTGACCAATGTCAACCAGCTGGAATCTTCGTGCTTGAATGCGGATCGGTCTGATGGGGCAACCCTGGTGACGGACTGTACTTCATAGATAAAACGCTCGCCGCTTACATGCAGGATGATCTTTTGTCCCCAAGTCATTTTGGATAGATTGACAAACGGACCAGCTGTTCCATCGGCGAGATAGACGTGAGAGGTCAGGATACTGTTACCTGAACTGGATGGATAAGCGCTTCCCTCCAGCCAACCGGTTTGATCCCACAACCAGGTTACATCCCACTTGTTCTCCACCAAGGGAACACCAACGATGCTGGATTGAACACCCAGGGTGGGAATTTCCAACCACGGACTCGAGATCAGCCCGGAATAATTACTGATCTTTGGCTGTTCGGGCAAGATTGAGATCCTTCCCGGTGCAAAACCTGTATCCGGTAATTTGGATTCCGGATTGATCACAGGTTGATTTGTATCCCTGTTCCACACTGCCTCTGCGGTGGCAACTCTTTGCTCGCCTGGATCTGTGCTGTCGCTATCGCCATTCAGATATGAATCAATGGTTGCTTCATTGCTGACAGTTGAGATCGTATCCAAAACTGTGACGTTGAAAGAAATGGTGATCTTATTGATCGCCAGGGCAGGATCCGTGACTTCAAAATCAGGTCCAAGCGACCCCGACCATATTATCTGTCCCAGCGGATGGTCAAAGGTTGGACCTTCATAGTAACATAGGGTTATTGTTGTGATCACTGATGTTGTCTCACAGGAAACACCAATGTTTGTTGACAGGTCGGGAGCACTGATCGGGACATCATACCCGCTGGGATCACCAGCATTGTAATAAGTTGTTCCAAATGGGATGGGATCATGCACGACAACATTTTGTGCCACGTGGTTCGCATTATTGATCCATTCCATTGTCCATTTTAGCAATGGCATTCCATTCTGATCGACCACCTTGACGCCATACGGAGGATCAAAAATATTATCACCAAATGTCACAAGAGTCGGCAGAGTATTATTGGTTGGATCGCCATCTCCATTGACACAGTCATTACAGTTTTCTGTATCATCAGGATCTGTGCCATCCGATGAATTGTCAACAACCCTATCCCCGCTGGGAGGCTGACCGGAAGCAACAGCAGTATTTTCAAAAGGTCCAGCTTCAGCTGGGATGACTCGCACGACGAGAGTGATCTTTCCTTCTGCCCCAACAGGCAGGTCAACACCACTCGCCAGCAGATTCATGTTCCCATCACCATCAAAATCTGTAGGTTGTACCGGGTTCGACCAGTTGACACCAAGGTCTGAACTGCTCAATTCTCTAACTTCGAATGTGGTCGGATCCGGGAAAGTACTGGTTAGATCTTCGACTACATTTACATCTGTTAAGGTTACATTTCCATAATTCTTTACCAGGATCTCAAAGGTGACATCATAAGTGCCTGAACTGACTTTTTCAATTGAGATCAATTGTTTTGCGACCCCTATCATAGCATCCTGTCTGAACGGGATGCTCAGATCGTCGGTGGCATCATCCGCTTCGTTGGAGGAAGCAGTCACCGTGTTGTCGAGGGTGCCGCCTGCATCCAGTTCAGCCTGTGTTACCGTGTGGCTGGCTGTGCAGGTCATTGAGTCAGTGGGCACCAGGCTGGTGGCCGGGCAGTTCATGTCGTCCTGGTCGTTGTTATCGCTCAGGCTGATGCCGGTCAGGGTCACATTGCCGGTGTTGGTCACCAGGTAGCTGTATGGGACGGAACCGGTGGTGCTGATCTCGGTCGTGGTCGAAGACTTCACCACGGTCATGGAGGGGTTATCTAAAACCGTCAGATCAACTGAGGACGAAGCATTTCCTTTACTCGTCTGATCTGTTGTCACGCCACTGGCTGTATTTGGATGAACTCCCACCACATCCGAAGTGATGTCAATCGTAACAGTGCAGCCGGATACGGGTAAAATCGGTATGGTCAGGTCAAGGGCGGTATCTCCAACAGTTAATGCAGGGTTGTTGGTCACATTGATGCATGTACCACCAATTGTTGCTGAGGAAACACTCATATCCGAAAGAGTGTCTGTGAAATTGGCATTTGTCAGTATGAAATCGTTCGGGTTGCTGATGGTAAATGTTATCGTTGATGTACCTCCGGGAGCGATCGATACCGGATCAAATGCCTTGGCGATGGTTGGCTTGCCGGGAACCACTGTGACAGAATCCGAGCCGTTATTATTCCCTTCATTGCCTTCATCAATATTATTATTTGGATCAATCGTGACAGAATTTATCAGGCTGCCGGTTGCATTCGGAGTTGTTTGTATATTAATTGCAAAACTGCCGGTCGTTGCTCCAATGGTTACATTTGCCCCACTTGCCAAACAGGTTAACAATTTACTGCCATTTATCGAGCAATTAATATTTCCTGGATTGGTGATTCCCACGAACGAACCGACGGACGAAAGGCTGTAGGTAGCACCACTCGATGGTAATTGATCACTTAAAATCGTCTGCCCGTCAGTGAATGTAGCTGCCTGGGCGCCTTTGTTGAAAACGGTCAATTTCCAGTTGAAAGCAGTTCCATTTGCTGCGTAACCACCCGTATCATTGACCTTGCTTACGGTCAGGTCTGGCTTATTAATATAAATGGTCATTTGTGCGTTATTCGTTCGGATCGAATCGACGATGGCAAAGGCAGTATTGGTAATTGAGCCAACGGATACATCAAATGCTGTCACGGTATAAGTGGCTGTACAGGTTGTGGTTTCAGTCGGGCGTAATTCATTGCCACCTCTTCCATAAGCATCGTTTGCAGGGCAGGATACGCCTGAATTTGTGTCAGAGACAGATGCAGGAAGGGCCAAGGTGGAGCTGCCTGCATTCGTGATTGTGTAATTGTAATGAAGTACATTTCCTGCCGCAGAAAAACTGCCCTCAGAGACGCTTTTTACCAGAGTTAGCTTGGTAGTGGTATAAGTTGCAGTACTGGGTGCTGAATTGTAAACCGTACTTGAATAAGTTCCCCGGGCAGTGGCCGTATTGGAATGGCTGCCAGCCACCGCTGTCACCGGTCCAACCAGGCAACTGGCAGTCGGGTCGATGCTGGATGTTCCCACTGGTAAGGTAGTTGGCCAAACACAACTGGAGATGTCAAGCGTCGGATCTGTAACACTGACCGGGCTAAGAGCTACATCCCCGGTATTTTCAATGGTAATCCTGTAATAGATATTGCCGTCTTCGAGAACGCTGACCGTGCTTGTCCAGGGGCCTGATGAACTGGTCGAAACTTGTTTCAAAATGGAAATACCTGGGTGAACAACCTGTACGCCCAGTGTATCTTTGGCTGTATTACCGGTTCCGCCATTTGTCGACGCCACAGCGCCACTTGTGTTTTCATAACTGCCAGGAGTGGACGATGTGGTCAAAACTGATACAGAGCAGGAACTTCCGGCTGGAATGCTTCCGCCTGTCAGGGTGATGCTCCCCAAGGTTGAAGTTACCGTACCACCGCATTGTGGCGTCACAGGGGCAGCGGAGACGGAAAGATTTGCTGGAAAAGTATCCGTGAAACCTACTCCTGTTAAGGCTGTCCCGGAATTCGGATTTGTTATTGTGAACTTTAATGTGCTTGTGCTGCCGGAATAGATCGGGTTTGGCGAAAAGGCTTTCGAGATCACAGGATGCGCCAGAACAGTCAATGTTGCACTGGCAGAACCCCCTGCCCCGCTATTCGTGCCTGACTCGGCGCTTGAGATATAACCGCTGGTGTTGTTATAAACACCGGCTGAAGCTGATGTTACGACAACACTTGCTGTACAACTGCCATTCGCCGGGATCGTTCCCCCTGAAAAAATGAGGGAAGTCGCTCCTGCCCCAGGATTAAAAGTTGCTCCAACACAGGTGCTGTTGGCTGAAGGCGTGGCAGCCACCTGGACTCCGGATGGCAGATTGTCTGTGAATGCAGTGGAGGTTAAAGCTATGGCATTGGTATTGTTAAGTGTAAAAGTGAGCGTGGATGTGCTTCCGGCTGCTATTGTGGATAAATTAAATGCCTTGGATATCGTCGGTTTGATTGCGGGTCCACAACCTGAAAATCGGATGTTATCAATGTAAAGATCACCAGCGCCCGAATTTTGGGCACTCGTTCCATATAACCGATAATAGGTGGTTCCACTTGCATTGAACGGAACTACATATGAGCCAAAGGTACTGAAGGTACTCCCGATCGGTGTGGCTGTAGTGACCGAACTGTAACTCCCGGCGCTGTTATCATTGCTTTTGTAAATTTGAATTTTGGAAGGTCCGGTTGGATTTGCACTCAGTATTGTTGCGTCAAATTGCAGAATAACAGATGTGTAATTATTGGTTGAGATCGCAAATTGGAAATAAGGGGTGGTAGCTTCAGTAACTACATCAGATTTTTGCCAGCCTGTTCCCCGCCAGGAATTTACAGGATTTCCGACAGATGTATTGATGGCAGTCACAAGACCGGTTCCGCCGTAGGATGCAATGGCTGTCGCCACAGTCTTGGTGGTTAGAACTGGTCCAGGTGGATTGGTTCCTTCGCCTGTGCCCCCGGGTGTCATTTTCCACTCTGCCATCGTTCCGCAAATCCCGGTGGGTGTCACAGTGGCAGCCACTGTCAGGTTGGCAGTCGCTGTGGTGCCTGTGTCGGAACCATTAATAAACAGGTGTCCTGTGGTATTCGTATAGGAACCATTGGATGAAGAAGTTACAAGAGCTGTAACGGTACAAACACCATTTACACCTCCCACTTTTGCTGGAATGGTTGCGCCTGTGATCGTTAACGAGCCTGTCGTGCTGCTGATCGTGCCTCCACATTGGGGTGTTGTGGGTGTGCCGGAGATCGTCAGACCCGCTGGCAGTGTGTCCGTCAAACTCACTCCTGTCACTGCGCTATCGCTGGAATTGGTGATCGCGATCGATAAAGTGGAAGTGCTCCCGCTTGTAATTGAAACCGGGTTAAATGATTTCGTCATGGTAAGTGGTGATGTGATGGATGCAAAACGGGCTTGTGTGGAATAGTCTGAATTATAGTGGTAGCTGCTGCCTGAAAAATTGTAGATCAGAGAATTAAGGGTTTGAGTTGTTCCTGCTCCGGAGATGATCTTAACTTTATAAGTGGTGCTGATTGAGCCTCCCACTTTGCCGTCACTGCCTATGCAGGAGCGGTAGGTCAGGCTGTTGGGATCGTTGTCCCACAAACACGCATCTGCATAAAGTTTATCGCTGGAATTTGCAACGTAACCGGATGAATCGGCAGAATAATGTGATTGAACGGAAAGGACTTGAAAAATTGTGTTGGTAAGGGTGATGAAATCTTCAAGCTGGTTATATCCCTGGGTGGCGGTCGAAGCGACCAGTTTGATCCAATAAGTATTCCCAACGGAAAGTGTCATGTTCCCGCCGGGAGCAACGCTCGAAAATGTTGTCCCGTTGGTACTTAGTTGTATATCGTTGGTTGAATTTCTGTTTTGGGAGATGAGATGTTCCACAAACAACTCGCGCGGGACCTTTGTTGAAACTGTTCCGCCTGCATCCGTTGCCGTGATATAGTATCGGCGAACATGGTTATATGCGCTGGAAAGTCGATTAACGATCACTTCAAAATAGGCATCGGTACACGTCCCGGCTGCCAGTGTCAGGTTGCTGATCGCATTATTTGTTCCGTCGCGCAGATTAATGTACGTATTTGCACCTGGGTCGCTTGTATAAATTCCCTCCGCATCATCCCACACGAAATTCATACTGGTGACAGTTGTGGAACTGCCGCCTGTATTGCAAACTCTTGCCCCGATCGGAAAATCGTTTGGGCCAACATAGACGTTATTGCTGTCCAGACCGATCACGTTCCAGGTGATGGGTGTGATCGTGAGAAATGTGTCTGCTGAAACCGGGAACTGCGGAAGGACAATGGAAAAAATAGCTAGTACTGCGGATAAATAGGTCAGTAACTTTTTTTGATTTGATCTGTTTTTATTAATTCCAAATAAGGTGTTCGTCTTTTCTCCAGGATAGAATGATTTCTTAGAAGAATCCTAAAATATAAATTCCTGTTTGATCAAGGGACAATACTGAATAATTTCCTTTTTGTATGAATGGGAATTGTATTCTTCCTCTCCAACCTTTTTTAAATACCAATTACAAAGATAGTGCTTAAAATTACGAACTATCTATCTGGTATTTTAACCTATCTTTAATATTATAGATACGTTAAAAAGGAAGGTTTACCTTATTTGCCATTACCATGCCTGGCTGTCTGCGCCAATTGCAGGATGTCATGTGCCGAGCGCAGCGTGCCCTCGGTCACCTCTCCCAGCATGCTGGCCAGCTCAAGCGTGCGACTTTCCCCCTCCAGTAAGATTACGCGGGTCATGGTACGCTCATTTTCAAGCAATTTGTGAACCTGCCAGTGCTGGTCGCTAAAAGCAGCCAGTTGTGGCAGATGTGTGATCACCAGCACCTGGTGTTGGCGTGCCAGTTGCCATAACTTTTGCCCGACCACGGTCCCCACTCGTCCGCCAATTCCCTGGTCGATCTCGTCAAAGATCAGGGTGGGCACCTGGTCAGCGCTCGCCAGCACATTCTTTAAAGCCAGCATCAGGCGCGATGTTTCACCTCCCGAGGCCACCTTGACCAGTGGTTTAAGCCCCTCCCCCGGGTTGGGTGCCACCAGGAATTCAACCTGGTCCAGGCCATTTGAGTCGAAAGCCAGGAGGGTTCCATCCGGCATTGGCAGGCCCTGTGTGTCCGGCTGGGTTTGAAAATCGACTTTGAACTGGGCGCTCGTCATGCGCAGGTCTTCCAGTTCAGCTTCGATCCGTTTGTTGAGGTCAGCAGCGGCTTTCTTGCGCATTTCAGAGATGGACAGGGCTTGTCCTGCCAGCTCTTTCAGCAGTTCGTTTTCACTTTTCTGCAGTTCGGCGATCCGTTCATTGGCATGCGTAATTCCATCCAGCTTTTTGCGTGCTTCGCTTGCAAATGCCAGCACTGCCTCGATCGAGCCACCGTATTTTCGTTTGAGAGTTTGAATAAGATTAAGTCGTTCTTCAGCCGAATCCAGTCGTTTGGGGTTGAATTCGATCCCTTCCAGGTAATCGCGCAAGCTGTGTGCCATGTCCGACAGATTTTCTTCAAGTCCGGCAGCCTGGTCGGACAGGTTCTTCTGGCTGGCGTCGATCCGGCTCAGATTGGATAAAGCCTGGGCTACCTGCCCGAGCAAGTCGGTGGCAGCCGGTGCTTCAGGCGTTCCTTCGTCCAGCAAGGTAAGCGATTGTTGTGCCAGGCTGGTCAGGCTTTCGGCATTCGCCAGCCGGTCCCGCTCGTTTCGCAGTTCTTCCTCTTCGCCGGGGTGCAATCGCGCAGCTTCGATCTCCTCTGCCTGGTAGGTCAGCATCTCGGTGCGGCGTTCGGCATCCAGCTGTTCTGCCAGCACTTCCTTAAGTTCACGTCGTACCGTCCCGATTCTTTGGTAATTACGGCGGTAGTCAGCCAGAGGGACATCCAGTTTGGCAAAGCGGTCCAGCAGCCCGAGGTGTGAGCGGGTATCCAGCAGGGATAAGTGTTCAGATTGTCCGTGAATATCCACCAGCAGTCCGCCCAGTTCGCGTAGCAGGGTCTGGTTGACAGTGCGTCCGTTGATGCGCGCCACGCTTCGTCCTTCCCTGCGCACTTCACGGCTGATCGTCACATATTTTTCGTCATCCAATAGTTCTTCGCGTTTGAGCAGCGCATGGGTTGCCAGGCGCTGGCTCCCTTCCAGGGTGAAGGTGGCTTCAACCCTTGCCAGGTCTGCTTCTGTCCGGATCACGCTTGCGTCCACTTTCCCGCCCATCACCATTTCCAACGCATCCATGATGATGGATTTGCCTGCCCCGGTCTCACCCGTGAATATTAATAACCCGCTCTTAAAAGATATTTCAAGCTGGTCGATGATGGCAAAATTAAGGATTCGTAGGTCGCTCAGCATGATTATTTTTTATTTGAATAATTGAATGCCGGATAGACGATAAAAAACTGCCGGGGCTACCAGCACAAGATAGATGCCCTGGAACAGGATCCCGAACAGATTCAAACTTAGGATATGAACGACTACCATTGGCAGTGCGCCCAGCACCACGGCTATGATGATCGTGATGAATAGTGATTTTGCCCGGTGCCTGCGTATGACCCGTCGTACTGCTTCAGCGATGATCGCACCTGCAGTGGGGGCGCTGATCACTACCAGGAACCAGCCGATAAAGCCGATGCCACCCACCAGCGAGATCACCAGGCTGCCAGCCAGGGAGAGCACTCCGGCCACAATAAAACCAAACACATAATCATTCCATTCGGCTGTGTCAAATTTTTTCTGTTGTCCGCGCACGCATTCCTTGCAGCGGTAGCCGGTGGGTGTTAATACCGCACAATTGGGGCAGATGGGTTTTTCACAGCGATTACAGCGCAGGGTGGTTTCTACGCTGGGATGGTTGGCGCAGGTCAGGGGGGGAGTGGGTTGTGTCATTGGGAAAACTCGATGGTTGAATTTTGGTTCATGCGGGCTGTCAGGTTGCGGTAGAAATAATCCGGGTCTCCAAAACGGACAAAATGAGAGCTGTAATCACCAGCCCGGATCATGACGATATCCTTATAGTCCAAACCCACCGGGGTTTGACCGTCTATGCTCAGAACCGTACCTGAATCGCTGTGGTTCTGGATGCTGACCGTCGTGCCCTCTGCCAGCACCACCGCCCGGTCCACCGACAGGTGGGGTGCGATCGGCACCAGCAGGATGTTGCGCAGGTCTGGTGGCAGGATCGGTCCTCCGGCTGCCAGGGCATAGGCGGTGGAGCCGGTTGGGGTGGCTGCGATCAATCCGTCAGCCACGTATGTGGTTAACAGGCGGTCATCCACGCTCACCGAGATGTGCACCGGTCGGATGTAATGCCCCCGGCAGATCACGGCTTCGTTCAAAGCGTGCCAGCTTCCCTGGGATTCTCCGGATCGCATGTGTTCGGCGCACAGCATCATACGCTCTTCGATCCAAAATTTCCCGTCCATGAGCAGGGAAAAATATTCTGCGCAGTTGGCTTTATCCACTTGAAACAGAAAGCCCAGCCTGCCCAGGTTTACACCCAGGATCGGTATTCCCCACGGCGCGCACAGGTGAGCTGCCCGCAGCATGGTGCCGTCGCCGCCCACAGCCACCAGCAGGTCGAACTCGTAGTTGCGAACCTGCTGGCGCAAATTTGCATCATCCAGCAAGCCGCACTGTGTCGTAACGCCGTGCGTACTAAGCAATGCTTCAAAGGATCTGGCTTCTTTGAGAGCCGCCGGCATTTTGGGGTGGACAGCAAATACGATCCGCTTTGGGATGGAGAGTTTATCTGTCATGCCTGTTTATTATACCGTAGGTGTGCAAAACCCGAACTTGCCGTGGTACAAAAGTTAACCATAATTCTTTGATACCGGATTGAACTCGTAATTATTGATCAACAATTGAGTCTCTTGATCCGGGCTGTTTTATTTCAACACCTGGTCACACGAAGCTCGAAAACCGCACTTGTGGCAGCGCTGGGCTTCGCTGTGTGAACGCGGTACTTCCCGACGTTGCCTGGAATGCTGCATATCGGTGATCAGGTCCAGCAGGGCGGATTCGAGCTCAAAAGTGTAATCCACTGCGAAGTCACGCCCAGGATAATGGATGATCCCATAGGGCGGCCGCTGCCCGTAAGTGCGTTCCACCAGCAGGCAGTAGGCTGCCAGTTGAAAAATATGCGAGTCAAAAGGAGCATCAGGTACCCGCCCGGATTTTACTTCGACCGGGATGATCTTTCCTTCCTGCTCCACCAGGTAATCCGGTTTTCCTGTCAAACCCAGGTCGGGGTCGTACAGGGCATTTTCCACTTTTCCCCAGGTCTTTGTATCGGTATAGATGATGCGTCCGCCCGGCAAGCCGGAAGATTTGCGCTGGTTGGCGGATTGCCAGAACAACACCAGGGCGATCAGCAGAAGGAATATGGCAAGATATTGCATGCGTGATCGCTCCTCTTCCTATATTATCCGGGTAGTATAATAAGAGACCAGCATCATCAGCGCAACCAGCAGGAGCACCAGCGCCAGCGTTCGCATCAATCCGGATGCCACCACCTTGCGCCCGTGCTGATGATGCAACCTTGTCCCGGCTGCCATTTCAGCCTGATTGGCATTTTCAATCCCCTGGCGCTGATACCACCATGCCCTGGCACAATACATATAGGAACCGATCTCGGAAGCTCGTATGGGGACCATGATGACTTTATTTTAGCACGGACACACTTGTTTTTATCCGCATCATCCCAGCCCCGCTTGTTTACTGTATAATTCCACTTATGATGAACTATAACTTCACCCATCCCATCGAGGTTCGCTATGGCGACCTGGACCCCCAGGGTCACCTCAACAATGCCAAATATCTGACCTATTTTGAGCAAGCCCGTATTTTCTATTTTATCGAACTCGGTCTTTTCAAGCCGGGTATCTCTTTTTTGGACATCGGCGTCATCATGGCGGATGTCCACCTGGCTTTTTATGCCCCGGTCATGTATGGCATGGACATTCACGTCGGTGTTAAAGCCACCCGCCTGGGCAACAAATCCTTCGATGTGCAGCAAAGTATCATCGATCGCTCCACCGAAAAAGAGATGTGCTCCGGTCAGGTCGTGCTGGTGACCTATGACTACCACACCGCTCAAACCACTCCCATCCCGTCCGAATGGCGGGAAAAGATAGGTCAATTCGACCATTTTCTTATTGGAGAAAATTAGATTATGACAACCTTGCCATCCATCAATACCCCTCACCTGCTTGAATTTCTGGGCGGCTTGCTCAACACCCCCAGCCCGACCGGTTTTACCGGTCAGGCCATTAATTTTTGCGAAGAGGCTTTTAAAAAATTTCCCGGGCTTAAAATAAGCCGGACCCGCAAGGGAGCCTTGCTGATCTTCTGGCCTGGTGAGCAGCATACATCCGCCCGTGCCCTGACAGCCCATGTCGATACCCTGGGTGCCATGGTCAAGGAGATCAAGTCCAATGGACGCCTGCAGTTGACCAAGATTGGGGGTTTTGCCTGGAATACGGTCGAAGGCGAAGGCTGCACGGTCTTCACCCGCAGCGGTCACAAGGTGCGTGGCTCCTTCCTGCTGAATAAAGCTTCCACCCATGTCTACGGGACGGATGTCACCAAGGAAGAGCGTATTGATGAGAATATGGAAGTACGTCTGGATGCCCGCACCCAGTCCTCCGGCGAGACCCAGGACCTTGGCATTGAGATCGGAGATTTCGCCGCTTTCGATCCGCGCCTGGAGATCTCATCTGGTTTTGTGCGCTCGCGCCATCTGGATGACAAAGCCTGTGTAGCTACCATCCTGGCTGCAGTTAAATCCGTCTACGAGGCGGGTCAAAAGCCCAAACAGGATACCTATATTTTGATCAGCAACTACGAGGAGGTCGGTCATGGTGCTGCAGCTGGTCTCCCGGAAGAAGTGACCGAACTACTGGCTGTGGATATGGCTGCAGTCGGTGATGGTCAGAATTCCAGCGAATACTTTGCCACGCTTTGTGTCAAGGATAGCGGTGGTCCTTACCATCATGCTTTTTCCAATCGCCTGCGTGATCTTGCGGACAAGCACAAGGTTCCCTATATGGTGGATATCTACCCCTATTACGGCTCGGATGGTGAAGCCTTGTGGCGGGCTGGCGGAGATGTGGCTGTCGCCCTCATCGGTCCGGGTGTCGATGCCTCGCATAACTATGAGCGGACCCACACCGATGCTCTTGTCGCCACCACCCAATGGCTTCTGGCTTACCTTCTGGAAGATTGACGATATTAATGTTTGTTCAATGAGAACTGCCTGTTCCAGGTTGACTGACATGGATGTCTGATGATCCATCCATTAATGGAGGAAATTTGCGTTGTTTTAATAGCAAGATTGATCACCTTGCAGGAAAGCTTCCACTAGCCCAAAGGAGTCCCAATGTTATTTGATGCCAATCTACCCGTAACCGGGCTTTCCGGTGTAGCCCAAATTGCAGATGCTGCTGAAAAAATGGGTTTCAGCGCTCTCTGGACAAGCGAAACCCAACATGACCCCTTCCTTCCCTGTACCCTTATTGCAGAACACACCAAAGAACTTCAATTTGGCACTGCCATCGCAGTTTCTTTTGCGCGTAATCCCGCCAATCTGGCTTATCTGTCCTGGGACCTGGCTGCCCAGTCCCAGGGGCGCTTTATCCTCGGGTTGGGCACCCAGGTCAAAGCCCATATCGAACGGCGCTTTGGAATGCCCTGGCCGGAATCGGTGGTTGGCAAACTGCGTGAGCAGATCCAGGCGGTCCGGGCTTTCTGGTATAGCTGGCAGAAGAATGAAAAGCTGGATTTCCGCGGTGAATATTACAAACTGACCCTCATGTCACCATTCTTCAACCCCGGTCCCATCGAACATCCCGAGATTCCTATTTACATCGCCGGCGTTAATCGTGGCCTGGCTCGCCTGGCAGGGGAGACCTGCCAGGGTTTTCATTCCCATCCGTTTGGCAGCCCTCGCTATTTGACCGAAGTCATCCTTCCGGCAATTGAAGAAGGCGCTGCCCGGTCGGGGCGTTCCCGATCCGAGATCAGGAATTCGGTCACAGCATTTGTTGCCACCACACCTGAACAGGAAACCTTCGCACGTGCCCAGATCTCTTTTTATGCATCCACGCCTTCCTATCGCTCGGTCATGGCTTTGCATGGCTGGTCGGATGTCGCTGAGCAGCTTTCAACCCTTGCAGCCAAAGGGCAGTGGGGTGAGATGTTTGGCTTGATTACCGATGAAATGTTGCACACCTTTTGCCTGGTCACGGATCAGGCTAGTTTGCCTGCCGAATTGAAGAAGCGTTATGCAGGGCTGGCAGACCGCATCAGTCTCTACATACCCTTTGTCCCCGCTGAGAATGATGTATTCTGGCAACAAATGACCTCAGCATTCGCATCCTCCTGATTAAAAAAAGAGCGCTGGGATACAGAGAAGCCTTCCCAGGTTCGCTTTTTCCCCCGTTTGGGTTGTGGGTGGGGCTGTTAAGATAATTGGACTTTGAGAATACTCCAGCTTGTATGAAGAAGCGATTGTCTGAAAATATTTCCAATGTTATCAAATGAATGATCGTTCGTAATGATTGCCCAAAATATCTAAAGGTCATCATCTGGGTATGCCTTTCAGAATGGATATGCTTGAAGTTGATCATTTAATTATTGAATGGTAAGCATCGTTCTTGTACAATCCCGAAGTTGGATTTAGTCGATTAACATAAATACGCTTGTTGGATCTATCGATGGGTCGTGTTATCAATATTAGTGAAGAGATTGAAAATGAAATTAATTGTGTGGTAATTGGTTTAATTGAGAAGTCCGATACAATTATGAAAATTTTAACTTACCCTTGTGTCCTTGCGTTTTCGTTGGAAATCTATTTGAAAAAGAGGCAAACATGAATTTTGATGAGTATCAGCACAAGTCCCGTAAGACTGCCCTTTACCCGGCCATCGGTCACTCTGTAATCTATCCCACCTTGGGGCTGGTCAACGAAGCTGGAGAAGTGGCTGGCAAGATTAAGAAGGTCTTTCGTGATAAGGGCGGTCTGATCACAGAAGACACCCGCCAGGCACTCAAAGCCGAGTTGGGTGATGTGCTTTGGTACCTTGCCCAGGTTGCCACCGAGTTGGGTTTAACTCTCGATGAAGTCGCTGAGGCAAACATTGTGAAGCTGTATGACCGCCAGGAACGCGGTAAGATTGGTGGCGATGGCGATATACGGTAATTGACGTATAATAAGGCAGACGGTTGGTAAATGATCAAAATCACAAACCGTCTTCCGGGAGGACTCAATGACCGAACGCAAAAAAGTAACCTTACCCACCCTTTTCAAAAAAGTAGCTGATGGCATCCCCATCACCTGGCTGACCTGTTATGACTATCCTACTGCCTATCTGCAGGAACAGGCTGGCATCGACATGATCCTGGTGGGGGATAGCCTCGGCATGACCATGTTGGGTTATGACTCAACTTTACCTGTCACCATGACCGATATGATCCGCCATACCCAGGCGGTGCGCCGTGGTGCTCCCACTGCATTTCTGGTGGGAGACATGCCTTATATGACCTATCAACCCTCTGTTGAGACCGCCATTTTGAACGCCGGGCGCTTCATGGCAGAAGCAGGTTGCGATGCCATCAAGCTCGAAGGTGGTGCAGCCATGGCCAACCGCATCAAAGGTATTGTCGAAGCAGGCATCCCTGCCATTGGTCACCTGGGTCTGACGCCGCAATCGGTTGCAGCCCTTGGTGGTTTTCGTGTCCAGGGAAAGTCGGCAGATCTTGCTAAGAAGATCTTGGATGATGCCAAGGCGCTTGAGATTGCAGGGGCATTTGCCATCCTGCTCGAGATGGTCCCCGACCGTCTGTGCAGGCTCATCACCGAGCGAGCTGAAAACTGCATCATTATGAGCCTGGGCTCCGGTCCAGATGCGAATGGACAGTTGCTTATTTATCATGATATGTTCGGTCTGTATCCCAAGTTCAAACCGAAGATGGCCAAAGTCTTTGGAAATGCCGGTGAGGTCATCTTGAACGGTCTCAAGGGGTATGTAGCTGAAGTTACTGGTAAAACTTTCCCGCAGCCCGAAAATTGGTTTGGCATGTCAGACGAGGAATACGACGACCTGCTAAAGCTGATTTAAGGAAGAAGGATTGTAATCACCATCCCGAAGGATTGTATGGGAAACAAACCAAAATTTGAGAAACATTCGAGATTAAATTTGCAGGTGGATTAAAAAAATAATAACGATACCATCTCGCCGAAAAAAAGACGGATTGGTCAACATAACTGGTAAATAACAGGGTGTAACGGATTTACGATTGCACCCTGTTATTGTTTAATTTTTTCTGTGATCAATCTTTCAGCGGCACGATGATCAAGCTGGCCTGGATCTGGTGCCGCAAGTTGCTGATCACTGTCCCGTGGATCAGGTCTGATACCCCACTGTGACCGTGGCTGCCGACCACGACTGCTTCTGCTTCAAATTCATTGATCATCCTCGCCAGTTCTTTTACCGCCTCACCGGCACCCAGGCGCCAGGTCGTGAGAATACCGGCTTGCTGCATGATCCCTGCCAGGGTTTCCAGCCGTTTTTGATCTGTCTGGATTTCAAGGTCTTCACCCTCCACACCCAGCCTGCGAGCCACCGGACTTTCGACAACGTGCAGCAGGGCAAGTTCGGTTGTGCCTTTTTTAATAAATCGCAGGCTTTCGGTCAATAATCTTTCCTGCTTACCTGAAAAATCAAGGGCAACAGCCAGCCGTTTATAGGCTTCCGGCATGACGATCGCTTCCAATCCGATCTTGGGTTCAACATGAACCCCTTCCAGTCGCCTCTTCATATATTTACCTGCCCACTCTTTAAGAAATGGATGCAGGCTGACGTAAACCAGTAGTAATCCCAGGATGGTCACCAGGGGGATCACGGTCACCTCAAGGACCCACACTTTTCCACCGGCATTCGCCAGCCAGGAGCTGATCTGGTCAATTACAAGCTTCACGTTCAGGCTCAGGATGATGATCGCCACCAACCAGGCAAGGACCTGTATCCACGGTTTTATGGCGAATTTTCCCATCCTGCGTTTGTCTGCCACTGCATGGATCAAGGGAATGATCGCAAAAGGCAGTTGCAGCGAGAGTATCACCTGGCTCAAGACCAGCATCGCCCCGGTTGAATTCTCTCCATAAAAGGCGATCACTGCTATGGCAGGGATGACCGCAAGCGAGCGTGTGATCAGCCTTCGCAGCCAGGGCTGTATGCGTAAATTTAAGTAGCCTTCCATGACGATCTGCCCCGAGAGTGTGCCTGTAATGGTCGAACTCTGCCCGGATGCCAGCAAGGCAACCGCAAATGCGATCGGGGCGATCGAAGCCCCCATCAAAGGCGTCAGCAAGCGGTGGGCATCCTGGATCTCTGCCACCTGGTAGTAACCATTGCGATAGAAGACAGTTGCTGCCATTACCATGATTGCGGCATTTATGAAGAATGCCAGGTTTAAAGATACGCTTGTGTCAATATTGTTCCAAAGGATGGCTTTCTTTATATCCTCGTGCTTTCGCCCGATCTTGCGAGTCTGGACCAGTGAGGAATGAAGGTATAGGTTGTGCGGCATGACGGTTGCGCCCAGTATGCCGATCGAAATGTAAAGTGCGGTCGCATCAGGCATGCTTGGAACAAAACCACGCAGGATCCCGCCCCAATCCGGTTGTCCCAGGATGATCTCGATCAGGAAGGCAGCACCAATCGTGCCTACCAGTGCCAGGACTACACTCTCCAATTTGCGAATACCGAAATGCGAGAGCAGCAACAGGAGCAGGGTATCCATCGCGGTTAGGATTACACCGTAAATTAATGGCAGCCCGAAAAGTAATTGTAGGGCGATTGCCGAGCCGATTACTTCGGCCAGGTCGGTTGCGGTGATCGCGATCTCCGCCAGCCCATAGAGCGGCAGGTTGACCACTGGCGGATATTCTTGATGGCAAACCTGCGCCAGGTCACTACGGCTGACAATACCCAGCCTTGCTGCCAGGCTTTGCAGTAGGATAGCCATCGCATTGGACATCAGCAGCACCCAGATCAGGGTGTAGTTATAGCGGCTTCCCCCGGCAATATCGGTTGCCCAGTTACCCGGGTCCATGTAGCCAACGGCTGCCATCAATGCCGGACCGGTGATCGCCAGCCACTGTCGCCACCAGATGCTTTTCGAATTGACAACCACGCTTTCATGAACTTCTGAAAGGGACTTTTGTTTTTTTGGTTTGGTTCCCATACGCTTTATTTTTTGATAGATTCCTGCTTGGGATCTATCTCAACGAAAATTCGGTTGCTGATGGCAACCCCGAGAACGACGGGTCTTTCCTGCCCTTCGATCAACAAGGTTAAATTTTGGTCGAATTCTGAAAAATCGATAACTTCGATCTTAGAGCCAGGTAAGAGCTGTAATTTTTCCAGGTGAACAAGCAACTCTGGGTTTGAATCATGTACCCGGAATACGGTACATCGTTGCGGTGGGCGTAATACCAGCAGGGGTAGTGAATTGTCATCAGGCAGGCTCAAGTCAGGGCGGGGGATGATCTCACCGTGCGGATCCCGGCTGGGAAACCCCAGTGCGGCGTCGATCCGTGCCTCCAATAGTTCGGAAACGGCATGTTGAAGTTGTTCCGCTTCAGCATGCACCTCATCCCAGGAGTACCCTAGTTTGGTGACCAGGTAGGTTTCCAGCAGTCGATGATGCCGGATGACTTCCAAAGCTGCCTTTCTCCCTGTGTCTGTTAATTGAACGCCTTGATGTTTACGGTATGTGAGCAGAGGTGAACTGACAGTCGATATCTTTTGGACCATGCCGGTAACTGAGGCTGAAGTCACTCCCAGGTGGGCAGATAGCTCGGTCGTGCTGACAGGTTCACCTTGATCGCTCAAGATGTAAATAGCCTTCAAGTAGTTTTGAATGGATTGGGTGATATTAATTTTGTCATTCATAATTATTAATTTAGGTTTACCTAAATATTACGAGTATTTCTTCAATTCGTCAAGGATATTAATGATCTGGTTTTCTTAATTCGAAATTAATCGGTTAATTCCTTCGTGAATTTAGCCCCCATAAATAAAATTGCTTGCTTTAAATAAATCCTGGTAGAGTTATTAAGGGAGAAGATGTCTCATTAGGGTGGAGGTTAACCATTGTTTGTATCTTTCGATCGACCATCCGCGATTCATTACCAACAATGTGTAGACTTCACCACTGGTCAAAGCCCAAGTGGTCTCAGCAGCATCCTCAAAGCTCAGTCCTTCCCGCAAAGGTCCATTGGACATCAATGAACGGATAAAAACTTTCATACCATCCACTCGCTCATTAAGGATCTTTTGGAGAATAAGAGCGATGTCTTGTTCAGTCTTGGCTGCCGAGCGCATCACATCAAAAAGTGGGGCAACCCGACCTATGATCTCGGTAATGTCGCTGGCAAATAAGTGGACCTGTCGTCGCTGATCTTTTTCTTGCATGACACCCATGGGTCCTTGGCGTTGCAGGAGGGGAGTTGGTTCATCATCTCCCTTTATTGATAAGCTGATCAGGTTTGAGAGGATCTCCTTCTTGCTTCCGAATGTGGCATAGATGGTTTCTGATGCCACGCCTGCTTCATCGGCGATCGCTTCTATGGTTGCTCCAGTGTATCCCCGTTCGGTAAATAATATACGGGCAGCCTCAATGATCTGCAGGCGTGTCTGGCGTGCCTGTTTCTTTCTACCGGAAGAATTGTATCTCCGTTTGGGTGAATTATTGGTTTTCATATAATCTTGACAATCCTTGTCTTATTTGATATATTAGATACATCAATGATGTATTCAATATACTTAGACATTAATATAATTTATTTTAACCTGGTTGTCAATGAAAGGACAAAAATGAACGAAAAAACTTATGAAACCATTGTGATCGGCGGTGGACAGACAGGTTTGGCAGTAGGATACTACCTTTCCCGACAGGCAGCAGATTTTATTATCATTGATGAAAATTCTCGGACAGGAGACTCCTGGCGTTCACGCTGGGATAGTTTACGCTTGTTCACTCCCAGTCAGTTTAATGGGTTACCGGGTCTGCCTTTCCCACGACCAAAGAATTACATGCCGACCAAAGATGAGACTGCTGATTATTTGGAAGATTATGCCCTGCACTTTGAGTTACCGATCTTGCATGGTATTAAAGTTGAGCAACTTGTCCGTATAGGGCAGAGGTATCGATTGTCAACAAATAATTTAACTTTTATTGCTAAAAATGCAATCATTGCCACAGGACCATTTCGATTACCCAAAATTCCTCCTTTTGCGTCAGAACTCGATCCTGCAATTTTCCAATTACATTCGAATGCTTACACTAATTCGGGGCAGATACAATCCGGGTCTGTTTTAGTTGTGGGGGCAGGTAATTCAGGGGCTGAGATTGCTCTTGACCTTTTACGATCTGGTAAGCGCGTCTACCTTTCAGGTCGTGATGTTGGACAGATTCCTGCCAATTCAAAATTTGGCAAGATATTAGATGGTCACCCGATTTGGTGGTTTATGAGCCATATCCTTTCGGTGAACACACCCATCGGTCGTAAAGTCAGCAAAAGTGAATTCAGCCATGGAGCTCCTCTGGGTCGAACAACTCGTCAGGAATTGGAAGATGCTGGAGTGGAGCTTGTGCCTCGACTGGCGAAGATCCAATCTGGACTCCCCCAACTCGAAGATGGTCGCGTCCTTTCAGTTGAAGGGATAATATGGGCAACCGGTTTTCGTCCTGATCATAGCTGGATAGACCTGCCAATTTTCGATGATGAAGGCTTGCTTATGCATGAAAGAGGTGTTGTGTCAGGTGCTCCAAGAGTTTACTTTGTCGGACTTCCCTTTCAAACTGCCTTGAGTTCATCTCTTCTGGGAGGTGTTGGTACAGATGCTGCTTACATAGTGGACAGAGTTCTTAAATGAAAAATGGGTTGAATTGATCGATTGTTCAATACATGGCACGAATTTTGAAATGTAAGGTGAGAAAAATACAGTAATTGCCCTTTGGATTAAAGGGGATCGCCTGAGGAAACATTACTGAATCTGGATGAGTAAACAGAGATCAATCCCACACCCCTGCCACCTGCAGATTACATTTGGGGCAGGTTCCTTTGAGCGTGATGCGATTCTCGAGAATATAAAATCCGCGCCGTTTTATGAGCGCTGTTCGGCATTTGTGGCAAAATGTCGTCTCATATTCATCCACCCTGCCGGGCAGGTTGCCGGCGTAAACATAATTCAGCCCTGCCTCGCTGCCGATCTCAGCCGCCCGCAGCAGGCTGGTGGGTGGGGTATTGTCTGCCTCCTGCATGTGATAGTCCTGATGAAAAGCGGTGATGTGCCAGGGGATCGCAGGTGAAACTTCTCTCAAAAAACGTGCCATTTCCCATAATTCCGCATTGCTGTCATTGAAACCCGGCACCAGCAGGGTCACCACTTCCACCCACATTCCCAGATCATGCGCTTTTTTAATGCTGTCGAGCACATTCTTTAGCACACCTCCCAGGCTGCGGTAATTCTTATCCTGCATGGATTTCAAGTCGATCTTGTAGCCGGACATGGTTGGACTCAGGTACTCCAGGGCTTCAGAGGTTGCGTACCCGTTCGAGACCATCACGCATTTCATTCCGGTCTCAATGGCTAGCTTGAAGATGGCCGCTGCCCATTCGCTGGTAATGATGGGCTCGTTATAGGATGAAGCCAGAACCTGTGCCCCCATCCGTTTGCCGTATTCCACGATCTGTTCAGGTTCGATCTTGCGGACATGATCCACTGCCTGGTCGCATACCGGGTCGCGACCAGCTTGGGATGTCAGCCAGTTCTGACAATATGCACAGTGAAAATTGCAGCCCAGCATCCCAAAGGTAAGTACAATTGAACCTGGCAGAAAGTGGTAAAAAGGTTTTTTCTCTACTGGATCAGCTTGCAAACCGGCGACATACCCCCAGGGAGCAAACAGTTTCCCATGCATGTTATAACGCATCTGGCAGATGCCTCTTCGTCCCGGTCGGATCAAGCAGCGCTGGGCACAAACCAGGCAGCGTACCTCACCCGATCCCAATGTCTGGACAAGGTCAGCCTCTCGTGCTAGCGCATCGAGCTTCATGGTGATCCCGGTCATATCAACTCCTCAACTCTTCTATTATATAATACACCCATGTTAACGCTTGCTGTACAGGCTGGTGGAGAGTCGCGCCGCATGGGTTCGGACAAGGGCCTGGTTCCATTTTTAGGTCAGGCGCTAATTCAACGTGTCATCCTGCGCCTGGCGCCTCTGGCGGATGAAGTGCTGGTCACCACCAATCATCCTGAAAACTACCGCTTTTTGAACCTGCCACTCTTCCCGGACTTGGAACCCGGGCGTGGTGCTTTGGGAGGCTTGTACACCGCACTTCAGGCTGCCTCACACCCCCTTGTGGCTGTCGTGGCTTGTGATATGCCCTTTGCCAGCCTGGATCTGTTATCTTACCAGTTAAAAATGTTACTGCAGAAGAGTATGGATGTGGTCATCCCTTCCAGCCTTGCAGGTCTTGAGCCATTGCATGCTGTCTACCGATGTGAGACTTGCTTGCCGGAAGTCCGGTCATCCATACAGCAAAATGCTTGGAAATTGATCTCCTGGTTCCCCCGCGTCAAGGTTCTATCAATAACCCCCGATGAGATCTCCAATATTGATCCGCATGACAACATTTTTATGAATGTCAACACCCCTAAAGATCTGAAGATCGCTGAAGAGATAGCCTTGAAAGATTCCATGGGATAAAGAGGCGATCTAAAAATAAATGATCCAGAAGGCAAATTGTTGATCTCAGGATCTATTCTTTTATATTCAATTGCTTATCCGGATTTTTCCAATTCCCTTAACTATTTCAAGTGATAGGGCACATCAATAATAATACGTTCCAGGCCGAATTCGCGCCTTCTAAACAATACAGCTTTCTTGATCTCCTCAGCCGATTGATTATGTAGGATCTCGTGCCAGCTCGAAGCGGGGATGATCTCGGGCAGAATAAGGACCGCCCGTCGTCCATCGTTATGGTCACTATCTGTCTTGTCCAGAAAGGAAAGCAGCGGTTCCACCAGCGAGCGGTATGGTGACAATACAATCACCAATTCAACCTCTGGAAACCAGTCATTCCATTGTTTCTGGATCTCCTTTTCATCTGGTCCAGGATCAACATCGATGAAAAGGGCGGTCACATTGTCAGAAATAGACCGGGCGAAGTTGACCGCATCTACCATACCTCGGTGAACGCCAGAGACCGGTATGACAACGCGTGGTTTCGGTAAATTTCGCAGGGACGGTGGCAATCCGTGCAGGGAAAGTTGCTTCCCGACACTTTGATAATGAGATCGGATCCTGAGAAATAAAACAACGATCAATGGAATTACAAGTAAGGATATCCAGGCGCCCTGCAGGAACTTGCTGGCGCTGATTATGACGAGTGTTGTTCCTGTAACGAATGCTCCCAGGCTGTTTATGAAAGCATTGATCTTCCAGCCACGATCTTTTAATTTAAACCAGCGCAGGACCATGCCTGCCTGGGAAAGGGTGAAAGCTGTGAATGCTCCTACAGCGAACAAAGGGATCAGCAAATGGGAATCGCCATTGAAGGCAATAATTAATAACGCCGTTAATCCTGATAATAGCAGAATACCATTATGAAATACCAAGCGATCACCCAGGTTATAAAGTTGTCGGGGCATGAATTTATCTTGAGCCAGGATCGCTGTTATACGCGGAAAACCACCAAAACTTGTATTTGCTGCTACTGCCAGGACAGCCAGGGTCGCAAATTGCACCAGGTAGTAGGGAAAACCACTCCCCAACAATCTCCGGGTCAGGGCAGAGAGAATGGTTTCGTTCGGACCTGCTATGACCCCAAAATATTGGGTCAGCCCCATACTTCCCAGGAAAAGAAACCCCATCAGCAATGTCATGACGATCAAGGTTTTTCGGGCATTGATCCAGGTTGGAGCTTTGAATGCTGCTACACCATCACTGATTGCTTCAATTCCGGTCAGCGCGGTGCAGCCTGCCGCAAATGCGTGTAGGAGTAAAAACCAGCTTAAGGGATTGAGTGCTGTTGGGGCAACTTTATCCAACGGAGTCGGTGTACCCTGGATTGCTGCCTGTACCAACCCATAGATCAGCATGCCAAAAAAAGTGATCAGGAAGAAGTAGACCGGTATTGACATTGCAGTTCCTGATTCTCGTACCCCGCGCATGTTCAGTAAGGTGATCAAAAACAACAACCCGAGTGCAATCCAGACCCTATGGGGCCATAATTGTGGAAAAGCGGATGCGATGGCTGCCACTCCTGCGGTCAGACTTACCGCAGCAGTCAGGATGTAATCCAGCAGCAATGCGCCTGCTGTCACCAACCCGGGCAACAATCCAAGGTTTTCACGAACAACGATATAGGAGCCTCCCCCGCCCGGATAACCGCGTACCACTTGTGTATAGGAGAGTGCAACGATCGCCAGTAACAAAGTGATAGCCAGGGCGATTGGGAATTGCATCGAAAGCCCGGACGATCCTGCCACCACCAGCGCTAGAAAGATCTCCTGGTTGGCATACGCCAGGGATGACAGGGCATCAGGAGAAAAGGCAGCTAATGCCCGGATCTTATTAAGCTGCTTTTCAGCCATCATTTGGCTGGGCAATGGCGAACCGATGAGCGAATATTTTATTTTATTTAGCATGGCTTTCGATCAGGTCATTCCTCTATCAGGTCATCTTGTGTTCGATTTTTAAAGAATTGGACTGTCTATCATGGTAGTAAAATCTTCTTCTCTTGACGCCAAAATACAATACAACGTGAGTGTAGCATGATATTGGATAACATATCAAGATATTTCGATGCTATTCCCTCCACCTGGGTCACAATTAATCCACAAATGATATAAAATAAGTTTATATGGTCCTGACTTTATCGGATAAAGATCGTTCTATGTTAAATGGTGAACACGGCCCCGCTGCTCGCATGGCACTTTCCATTGTAGTACGCATGGCTGAGGTGGTTGGGGCAAATGAGTTGCTTGATATCACTGCTGCCCATATTGATAGCACGGTTTACATCGGCGATGCGGGTCTGGAATTTGCCGAGCGCATGGCCGGTATGGGAGCCAGAGTCTGTGTACCAACCACGCTCAATGTCAGCGGTCTGGATGAATATCACTGGCAGGAGTGGGCTGTCCCCCGGCAGTGGGCTGCACAAGCGCATCGTCAGATGCTGGCATACCAGAGTATGGGTACGACACCCACCTGGACCTGCGCCCCCTACCAGTTGGAAGTACGTCCATCCTTTGGTCAGCAGATCGCTTGGGGAGAATCCAACGCCATCGCTTTTGCCAATTCGGTCCTTGGAGCGCGCACAGAACGTTACCCGGATCTGTTCGACATCTGTTGTGCCATTAGCGGTCGTGCACCTGCAACCGGTCTGCATCTCACCCAAAACCGCCGCGGTCAGCTCCTGTTCCGCATGGATCGGGGTATCTCTCAGGAACTGCAGCAAGCTGATGATTTCTTCCCTGTTCTCGGCAACCTGATCGGTAAGCAAACCCTGGATAAGATCCCGGTCATTGCAGGCTTAAGAGTTACCCCGACTGAAGACCAGCTCAAAGCTTTTTGTGCCGCGGCTGCTTCCTCTGGAGGCGTAGCCCTTTTTCACATGGTCGGGATCACACCCGAGGCAATGACCCTTGATGATGCCTTTCAGGGATCACCTCCGGATCGGTCAATCTCCATTGATATGGCATCTTTGCGACTCTCCCGTCAGCAACTCACACATGGACCCCAGGATAAACTCGACTTGGTTGTGTTGGGCAGCCCACATTTCTCGCTGGCGGAATTCAAACACCTGGCACCTTTGCTCACAGGTCGCCACGTCCACCCGGATGTAAAATTCCTGGTCACATCAAGCCGTTTCATGTCCGGGTTGGCTCGCCAGGAAGGCCTGTTGCAGGTCCTGGAAAACTTCGGTGGCGAGTTGACCGTGGATACCTGCATCCTGACTTCTCCCATGCTTCCAGCACAGATCAAAAACCTGATGACGAATTCAGCAAAGTTTGCTTATTATGTGCCAGGCATGCTGGGGAAGAATATCACCTTCGGCAGCCTGCAGGATTGTGTGAACTCGGCCTGCACAGGCAAGATCATCAGGGATGAGACATTATGGGAAGACTAGTTCTAACCGGGAAGACTGTGATCAAAGGGGTGGCAAGTGCCAGGCTCTTGGTCAGCCATGAACCCCTTTCATTCTGGGGTGGATATGACTGGCAAACGGGTGAGATCACAGATCGCCAGCACGATCTTTCCGGGCAGTTCGCAAATGGCAAAATCCTGGCAATTCCCTTCACGCGCGGCTCTTCCACCACCACAGCCATGTTGCTCGAAGCCATCCGCAATGGTACCGCGCCAGCTGCCATTCTGACCACCGGAACAGATTTCTTTTTTGCGCTGGCTTCTGTTGTCGCAGATGAACTTTATGCATCCCCTTTGCCATTAATTTCCCTCTCAGAAGAAGAATTTGGGAAACTGCGGAGTGGGGATCATGTTGAGATCACCGCATTGGGTGAATTGTTCGTTAATGGCTCATAATACAAGTGGCGGATGACTTGCATCACAACCCAAAGATCCGTCATCCTGAGACATTCAAGTCAATTGGTCTTTGATCATTAGAAGGCTTAACCCCCTGATAGACCAATTTAATTTTATGTCTTAAATTCAGTCCGTTTTAAAGAAAAATTATCAGCTCGTTCCTCAATAACCACCTACATGTGGATTGCACCACCCTCGGCGGCGTGTGCTGCTTCCATCAATACTTCGGAAAGGGTCGGGTGGGCATGCACATTGCGGGCGATCTCTGCCGGGGTTAGTTCCATCATGTGTGCCAGGGTAAGCTCGGGTAATAACTCTGTCACTTCCGGGCCGAGTAGGTGAGCTCCCAGGATCTCGCCGTACTTCTCATCCACCACCAATTTAACCCATCCGGCAAAATCGCCTAAACCCAGCGCTTTTCCGTTAGCCTGGAATGGGAATCGCCCGATCTTGACCTTATATCCTTTCTCAGCAGCCTGTTTCTCCGTCAGGCCGAAAGAGGCGATCTGCGGTTGCGAATAAGTCGCTCGTGGCATCATCTCATAATCCAGGGTCACGGTTTCCGCTCCGCTAATGTTCTCTGCACAAACAATGCCCTGTGCCGAGCCGACATGGGCCAGCATGAGTTTACCGGTCACATCTCCTATCGACCAGATTCCAGGAACGTTGGTGGACATGCGCTCATCGATCTCTATAAAGCCGCGCTCACTGATCTTTACACCTTGTTCTTCCAAACCTAGCCCGGCAGAGTTGGGTTTGAATCCTATTGCTACCAGCGCCTGTGCTGCTTCCAACTGCTTGCTTGCACCACCTGATGATACGGTCACCCGCACCCCTTCGGGAGTGGATTCCAGGGCTTCAACTTTGTGCCCGGGTAAAGCCTTGATACCATTTTTCTTGAAAGCCTTTTCAAGTTCAATGCTTATTTCTTCATCTTCCAGTGGCACCAGGTGTGGCAGCATTTCCACCAGGGTTACGTCCACTCCGTATGAATTCCAGATTGTGGCGAATTCCACTCCGATGGCACCCGAACCAATGATGATGACCGAGTCAGGCAGTTTATCCTGTAAAATGGCATGTTGATAGGTCAGTATCTTCTCACCATCCACTTTCCAGCCGCCGGGCACGATCGGGCTTGCTCCTGTCGCAACGATGATATTCGCTGCCTGCAGATCGCTTACCTTCCCAGCTGCGTCGGTAACCATCACGCTGTTCCTGGCGGTCAAACGTGCCAAACCCATATACACGCTGATGTTGTTCTTCTTCATCAGGAAACCGACACCCTTGACCAGCCGATCTGAAACCTGGCGTGAGCGTTTGGTGGCAACACTGAAATCGAGATTCAAATTTTCAAAGCTGAAACCGAATTCTTTGCCACGAGACCGAAGGGTATGTGCCACCTCAGCATTCTTGAGCAGGGACTTGGATGGGATGCAGCCCACATTCAGGCACACGCCTCCCAGCCACTGTTTATCCACGATGGCTACTTTTTGACCCAGTTGTGCCAGCCGTATGGCAGCCACATATCCGCCGGGGCCTGCCCCGATCACAATGACATCATAATTTTCCATGATGTATTCTCCTTGTTCAATATTGACGAGTTTCCAAATTATACCCTTGCGTGGGCACAACCGCTGCAAATTCCGGAAAAATTTCTTTCTCAGGAAAACATAAATAATATCTCTTCTTCGAGTCTTTGTGCCTTGGTGGTAGACTTTTTTTAGGCTTTGTTGTGAAGTTTTTTATCCTGCCCAGTTCTGCAAAGCATCCACAACCTTGGCAAGGAACCAGTCTGCCGAAGCCCCATCCAGGATGCGATGATCAAAGGTCAGTGAAATGTAGACCATCGGGCGGATCGCGATCGCATCATTGATGACAACAGCCCGCTTCTGGACCAGTCCCACCCCGAGAATGCCGCACTGTGGCTGGTTGATGATGGGTGTTGCGAACAGGGATCCGGATATGCCGTGGTTGGTCAGCGTGAATGTTCCGCCTTTTACTTCGTCTGGCGATAGCTTTCGGTCGCGGGCTCGTTGCGCCAGGTCATTGACAGCCCGCGCCAGTCCGAGTAGGGACAATCCATCAGCTGCCTTGATCACCGGCACGATCAACCCGGCATCAGCCAGGGAGGTCGCCATTCCAATATTAATGGCGGAGTGCAGGACCAAACCTTCATCACTCCATGAAGAATTGACCTGGGGATAAGCTTTCAAAGCACTCACGATCGCAGAAATAAAATAAGCTGTGTACGTCAGGTTGACGCCATCCCGGGAAAAAGAATCCTTGTTCGCATTGCGGTGGGTTACCACCTTGCTCAGGTCAACCTCCATGACTGTGGTGACATGAGCCGAGATGTTCTTGCTCTTGATCATATGTTCCGCGATCGAACGCCGGATGCTGGTGTGCGGGATCAATTTATCGCCAGTCGAAGGCATCGCGGAGATTGCCGGTGCTTCTCCTGTAGATTGTGCGCCTGTCCGATCAGTGGTTTTCTGGAACATCATTTCGGTCGGGCGGAAAAGGTCGCCATCTGCTGGAGTCTCCCAGATCGGGATGTCTGCTTCGGAGGTTCCTGCGGGGTTGCTCTCCACGAACGCCAGTACATCCTTTTTAGTGATACGTCCTCCCTGTCCGCTTCCGCTCACAAGCTGAAGGTCCACATTGTGCTCGTGGGCGATCTTTGCCACCACGGGCGAGATAAATCCCAGGTCTCGTGTTGCTGGTTGAGCGGTGGTGGGAGCACGTGTGGAGCTCATTTCCTGGGTCGCTGTTGGTGTTGTGGCATGGATGTGTGTCTCAGGAGTGCTTTCACCCGTTGGGACCTCTTCGCCTGGTTTTCCAAGCCAGGCCAGGATGGTCCCTGCAGTAACAGTTTTTCCTTCGCTCACCAGCAGTTTCAACACGGTTCCGCCAGCTGGGCTGGGGATCTCGGTATCCACTTTATCAGTGTTTACTTCAAGCAGGGGTTCAAACTCGGCGATGCTTTCGCCTTCTTTTTTTAGCCATTTTGTGACAGTGCCTTCAACGACAGATTCACCTAATTGCGGCATGATTACTTTTGTAGGCATCGTTCTCCTAATAATTCGCCAGGTCCCGGATGGCGGTGGCAATTTTTTCCGGGTTTAACATGAACCAGTCCTGCAGGGGGTGACTGAATGGCACCGCCGGAATGTCCGGTCCAGCCAGCCGCCGCACAGGTGCGTCCAGGTCTGTGAAGGCTTGTTCAGCGATGATGGCTGCGATCTCGGCTCCATATCCACCGGTCAGGTTGTCTTCATATACGACCAGGGCTTTGCCGGTCTTGCGCACCGAGGCCAGGATGCTTTCCCGGTCAACCGGGTAGAGTGTGCGCAGATCAACAACTTCCACATTGATACCTTCGTTTGCCAGTTTCTCGGCAGCTTGAAGAGTGTAATAGTGCATCATGCCATAGGCAAATACGCTCACATCGCTTCCTTCCCGGCTCATGGCTGCCTTGCCGATCGGAACAGTGTATTCGCCTTCGGGCACCTCACCCTTGATCAGGCGGTACCCTTTTTTAGGTTCAAAGAACAGGACCGGGTTGGGGTCCCGAACTGCTGATTTCAGCAAGCCTTTGGCATCTCTCGGGTTTGAAGGCACCACCACTTTTAAGCCGGGCGTGTGGGTGAAGAAAGCCTCCAGTGATTGTGAGTGATACAGACCGCCGCCTATTCCGCCACCATAAGGAGCGCGGATGACCATTGGCACTGTCCAATCCCCGTTCGATCGATAACACATCTTTGCAGCTTCATTAATGATCTGGTTGAATGCCGGATGGATGAAGTCAGCGAACTGGATCTCACAGATCGGGCGCAGACCGTAAAGCGCAGCCCCGATCCCCACGCCAACAATGGAAGCCTCCGCCAACGGGGAATCCATTACCCGTTGCGGTCCATATTTGTCGAACAAACCCATCGTTGCCCTGAATACACCACCGCGCATGCCAACATCCTCGCCAACGATAAATACGTTCGGATCGAGCGCCAGTTCTTCATCCATGCCCGCACGGATGGCATCGATAAGTGTCATCTCAGGCATGAGATACCTCCTCTGCATAGACCGGATGCAAAGCTTCTTCAGGGGCGGGGTAGGGTGCTGCTGTTGCGTCAGCGACAGCCTGGTCAATTTCCGTCTTTGCTCGTTCTTCCATATTATCCAATTGTTCCTGCGTAACGATTTTCCTGGAAAGCAACAGGTGCTGGGTCAACGGGATCGGGTCGGTCTTCTTGTGGGCTTCAACTTCCTCCCGAGTCCGATAGGATCGATCATCGTCGTCTGATGAATGCGGCGTTAACCGGTAGGCTTTGGCTTCGATCACGGTTGCACCTTCTCCCGAACGGGCTCGTTCAACGGCTTCTGTCATGGCTTTATATACGGCTTCAAGGTCCGTACCGTCCACGCTGATGCCCGGTAAACCTAACCCGCAAGCCTTGTCGGCTGAACTTGGAACTGCCATTTGCTTGTCTTGTGGTACGGATATGGCATACGAGTTGTTTTCCACCATGAAGATGACCGGAAGTTTGTGAACGGCTGCCCAGTTGACAGCCTCGTACCACTCACCCTGCGAGGTAGATCCTTCACCGATGGTAGTGAACACGACCTTCTTGTCTCCCTTGAGCTTGATGGCCAGACCAAGACCACTGGCATGCAGGCTTTGGGTTGCGACCGGTGCAGAGTGACTGAGCACATTGGCGCGCCGAAGTCCCCAGTGGCTTGGCATCTGTCTGGCACCCGAGGATGGCTCGCCTGCCTTGCCCATCACGCTCAGCATGAATTCCAGCGGAGTCAGCCCCACAGCCAGCATCAGTGCCAGGTCACGGTAATAGGGCGAGATCCAGTCCTGTCCCCGTTGCAGAGCAAAGGCTGCACCTACCTGGGCGGCTTCCTGCCCGATCCCTGAAATGTGAAAGGCGATCTTTCCCTGGCGGTGGAGAACCCAGGCTCGTTCATCCGTGTGCCGTGCCAGCAGCATCGTCCAGTACATATCTAATAGATTTTCATTGGATAATTCCATTGATGGCTCCTTATGGGATAAATTATATCGTAATTATATTAAAAATACGTTTGAAAGGATAATAAAGGTGATTAATATGAAACCAAGGCAGCATACACTTCAGGTGTACTGCCTTGGTTTATTTGAATCAAATTACAGGTTGGATTACTTCTTCATCTTAATAACCATATCTGTCACCGCCAGGATCACTCCAATTCCCAATAGTCCAAAACCTGCAATTCTGTTTTCGTTGAAGAATAAACCTGCCAGGATGAAGCCAAATGCCAGGCTTGCCAGTGGAGTGAGTGCCTTCGCTTTTCCCCCTTTTTTCCGGATTACGACAAAGACAAGCACTGCCACGATGATGAGCACTACGATGGAAATAAGAACATAATGTGGAAATGGATTCATTTGTCAACTCCTCCTTTGAACAGGTATGGGGGTCGCTAAACAAACATTCAGTCATAATGGCTTATTGCCTCTTGGCGTTTTTCAGGGTTATAGCCGCATGATAAGGATCAAGCAGGGATTATGCTCATTCCATATCTGTGGAATTTCCTCCAGCGCTCTGAAACCCATGGATTCATAAAAATCCCTGGTTTTCGCATAATTCGGGTCATCATTGGATGGCCCCAGAGTTTTAACTTGCAAGTACTCTACCCCTTTTAGTCGCAGCCACGCCTGCGCGGTTATAAAAAGTTCCGGCCAATTCCCTGTCGGTGGAATTCAGGCCGAATGCCCATCAATAGGATTTCTGCAGAATAAGGGTTTTGTTGCTTGATGCTTAAGAAACCTATCACAACCCCGGATGTTCTTGCAAGGAAGGTGGGCAGGTGCTCAATTTCCGAAAAATATTGCAGCAGGGATCCTTCGATCCCAAACCATTCGGGTAGAGACCGCAAGACCGGTGTGCAGATGGCAGAAGTGTTGAGGTGTGGTCCTGTTACGCTGAATTCCAATGGGATGTCCGCTATCTTTCAAGTGTCGCTTCATTTGGATTGGTCGGGTTGTAATATACGGTTACATCCAGACCTTCCGGATAACGGTCAATGGTTTCGTAGGCAGTTTGACTGGAGTGGACAGACCAGAATTTATCTCCTGCACGGATCTGATCACATTGATAAAGTTTCCCACTTACTTCATAGGTATAGATCACCCTCGGGCTGACTGTCGTATTTTCTCCCCCGGAAACTTCAACCCGTGACTTAATTATGGTTCCCATGGTAGGCAACCAGTCCAAGCTAGCCTGCTTGACGGCTTTTGCTTTTTGATTCTGATTGTATAAGAACCAAACCACTGCTCCGACCGGCACTAAGGTGCATAGAACGGAAAAAATGATCGAGGCTGCCACGAGCAGGAACGTTCCACCTCCAAATAGCCAGGGGAATAAATCTTGGATATCCATTTTGATCACTCCCTTCAACGTTTTGCAAGAAAACGATTCTATAATAAACAAATTTGTCCTGATACCATTTTGGCAAAATCATTATACAGAATTATTTTTATATTTCCAATATTATGTTAATTGAATCCTGATGTCGGTAACCGGATCAAATGATTAAATAGAACCTGATTTTCATCCAGGAGTGCCCAATCCACCTCAGAGGAGAAATAACTCTAATTCTCTTATGCTGCTCGTTGGTATCCGGTAAAACTTTATCCCAGCCATCATGAAAGAACTTTACGGTTAATTCGATAAATTCATATTTTTGGGCATCATTTCCAGAAAACCAACCGGATAAAAGGGTGGTTTTCGAGGTTCGATGGTATCAAGATTTAACCAGAGCTCATAAAAGACTTCGCTATTTCATTCTCGCCTAATGGCTCACCCCATGCGGTAGAGTTCGATTTTAACCATTTCTTCATCGCAAACAAATTCGATCACATGTCCTTTCCGTTAATCAAAAGTGAAGATATATTCAAAAATCCCCAAAAGTCTTGGATTTTTGATCTCGGTATCCAATTCTCCCTGATTTCACGCTTAAAAGCATACTCGCCAGACTCGCCAAATTCAACCTCTCCCCCGGGCGGATAGTAGAACTGTTCGTTTTTCCCATAGCTGGCACATGATTTGGAAATGTCCTGCGTGCAGCGCTGTGTGTTTGAGCGCATGGGACAATACCCAGCCGATAGTCACCTCTCGTCCGTTTCTGGGAGATATCCTCATTTTATTTAATCCTTCCAGATCCAATTGATTCAGCACATTCATCAAGTATCGATCACTCTCGTTCAGTCGTAGGATCAATTCATTAGCTGTTGACCCTTTGCTCTTAAATTCGGCCTCTCTATCACGTCCGGAATAGTCACCTGCGATCACATCACCGATCCAATACCTTTCCGCCCCGTAGATATGTACCACCAGGGCATTCAGAGAATTCATATCAGGACCAGGGCTCCAATCCAGCGCGCTTTGCGGGATCTCTAATAAACCTTCTCGAATTCCATCATGAAGTTCCAGTATGTTTTCAAAATAATTTTCATAGAACGATATCATTTTTCCTCAGCTTTGAACTATGGAGGTTATATTGAATAGAATCATCGATGAATGGTCAGAAATTAAACGCTTACATTCCACACATAACCACATGTTAAGCACTCAGGTTTGTGCATGCACAGAATTCTTCCGCACTCCGGGCAGGTCCACCTGGTTTGATCGATTTTTACGAACGCTTTTACCCCGAATTTTTGAATGATATTCAAGTTTTCGATCACGCTCGTCCCATATCTACCCCTGTAGCGTTTGTCCAAGTGTTTTATCCGGGCACATGGATATTCTTCACACTCGAAGCAATAATGGTATTCATCCTTCGCCATTTTTTCGCAGTTCTTTATTTTACAGGCCAGGCAAGATTTCATTTTAATCCTGTCATCTCCTCTGCATCCCGGCCAATGATTCTTTTCCCTTAAATAAGCATAACAGAGATTACAATTTATTCCGCAAGGAGCCGTCAGCATCAGGTCGAAGTATTCAGGTACATTCATGAATTTTCAAGCTCCTGTTAAGATGAAGTTTTACTCGATCTTATTATCTTTGTGGGATGCAATTGAACGGAGTGTATTACTGTTGCTAACGAAAAAGAAGATGCATTGTCGATCTGTCATGTTGCCAGCCAGTAATATAAATCGACAACGGTCAATTAATTATCACCCAGGCATGGATGCGTTGATGAACATAATTCGATCCATTCTTTTTCGAGTCAGGTCTACTGGGGAGAAATGGGATCCCTGAATAGATTCCCAACGATCAAATCATATTTTCTATTTCCATTATCGCACAAATTAGAAAAAATATATGAAGAAGTAAAGCCTTCCATACTTAAGCTTAGAGTTTCTATTAAATTACAGGTTGACTGAACCGATTTTTATCAGATCAAAAGCCGGGCTGATACCATTCTGCCCGGCTCTAAAATTAAGATACTTTACATCTTGGTAAAGGTTTATTTTCCTTCCAGGTCTATCCCAACGTCTGAAGTGAGAGCAGGAATGAAAGATTTCACCTCCCGGTAAACGAGGGTCCATGACGCGGACTTGAATAATTGCACAAGTCCCTCAAAGAATAAAATTGGTGAACCTGCCAGTGGTATGAATATGGGCAGTCCAAATAACACCCCGACCACGATCGGCCAGTAACCGGTCATGAAGATGGATGCAACTCCACCCAATAATAAACCTGGGACACTGGCAACCAGGGCTGCCAGGATGGAACTGACCACAAAAAAGGGGATCAGCAGGATCAACAGAAGAAAGGATACGATCGACCAGGCGATGCCCAATCCGATCAGGATCAGCCAGAACAGGCCGACATTCTTCCAGTTGGCCCGCACGAGCGCATAACCCTTAATGATTGATGCATTTACACCCTCCTGTTCAAGAGCACAGCTTCGAATAAAAAAATTTCTCAGAAGGTTGACGCAAATAAAATAGATGCTGAACAGGAATACGGTCAGGAATATCGATCCGACCAGGAAGAAAGCAGAGAAAACCCATCCCTGGGTTGTTCCAATATTGATCCCGAGCGATACCCCTCCCCAAATTAACGATCCAAGAAGTGTGATAAAGATCAGTCCGGGTAACGTAACGGTCAACAAGTCGATCAAGAACAGTCGCCAGGAGGTAATTGACCAGCCCTGTTTGAATCCTTCTCGAATGGTCATTTTCCTGGAAGTGCTTTCAAATTCATCAACCATTCGGATAACAGCAGTCTCGGAAACATATCCAAGTACCTTCATGGCTATGCTGAAGAAGACCATCAAAATCAGAAAAACGACCACAAAGGTCGCGAACGTTCCAATCTCAGGTTGGGAGTCGATAGCTTTCCTAACGGTATGGTCGATATTCATTAACGTTTCGACAAAGGCTTGTGGAGATTGAAAAGGCCGTTCTACCCAGGCAGGGAAATTTATATTATTTTGGATATTCGGATTGTTGTTAAATCGGTAACCGCTATTGCTTCCCAAGCCCGAACTGACCCCTCCAATGGTTAATGCCAGGATAAATCCAAATATCCATAAGGTACGATAATTCCAAATGATGTACCAGGTTTTTTTTAAGATCTTCATATTGTCCATCGCTGATCCTCCTGTGTGATTATATGAATATATACGTAGATCGACCCTTTCTGGTTTTATGTTATTAAAGATCAAACCCTTGCTGCCCGGTTATCTCCCCCGGCACTGGAAAAAATTACCCCAATTGCACTTCGAGTGATGAGTTGCGGATTTCATATAGAAAAATGGCAGGTAGTGTAAAGATGATTGGAGATCATTACTTCGTGGGTGTTCCATAATTTCCAAGATCCTTTGGATCATGATATCGACCTTCGTCCACCTTCGGTTACCTGTAAAAATCTATTTCCATAATTTTAACTTGGGTGTATACTGACATTTGAAGATCGATCTTTTAGAGAAGGAGTCCCTATGAAACGAGCAGTCAGTATCAGCCTGGGTTCATCCAAGCGGAACAAAGCCGTCGAAGTTACCCTTTTGGGTGAAAAAGTAAGTATCGAACGGATAGGCACAGACGGGGACATGGAAGCTGCCGCAAAAAAATATCAGGAATTGGATGGAAAAGTGGATGCTTTTGGCGTCGGTGGCGCAGATCTCGGCGTCCTGGTGGATAAAAAATGGTATCCATTGTTTTCAGTTAATCCTATGGTCCGTTTTGTAAAAGAGACTCCTATCGTGGATGGTACTGGGCTTAAAACCAACCTTGAAAGTAAATCAGCCGCATTCCTGGACGCCCATATCAAGGATTACATCAACGAACGCGGCCGCAAAGCCTTCGTCATGACTGGTGTCGATCGCTGGGGCATGACCAAATGCTTTCTGGATGCTGGTTACGAGTGTGTCTTTGGCGACCTGATGTTTTCGCTTGGAATTCCGATCCCCCTGCATTCTGCCAAACAGCTTAAAACCCTGGCAGGTCTACTCATGCCCGTCGCAGGAAGATTGCCATTTGAATGGATCTACCCGACCGGTGAAAAACAGGAAGAGCGTAAACCAAAGCACACAGACATCTTCCAATGGGCAACTGTAACTGCGGGTGACTGCCACTACATCAAGCGCTACATGCCGGATGACATGAAAGGCAAAGTGATTGTTACCAACACTACAACTCCGGAAGATATAGAATTGTTCCGCAAGGTGGGGGTGAAATATTTGATCACCACCACACCTGTGCTTGAAGGTCGCTCTTTTGGAACCAACATGATGGAATCTGCCTTGATCGCCATCTCAGGCAAAAAACGTGCATTGACTGATGCCGAATACAGTGATCTTCTTGCTCAATTAAAGTTTGAACCTCAGATCCAGGAATTGAGCTGATCTTCCGGTTCTATAATTGGCATATTGATCCAAAATTTGACACATGGTTTTATCCTCAAGTCTAGCGAACAATCATTACGTTCTTAAATGGATAAAGATCGCCAGGTCAATTACAAGGAGTGTTCTATGTTAATGGACGCAGTTGTCACTGCCGGCGGTATACCTCTGCCAGATGAACCTCTCTATCCTTATACACAGGGAATATCCAAGGCTTTATTGGATGTGGCTGGAAGACCCATGATTCAATGGGTTCTGGATGCACTTGGGCAGGCCGACTCCATCAGCAATGTCATCGTGGTTGGTTTGACAGAAGAAAGTGGTGTGACTTGTCAAAAACCACTTTATTTCATTCCCAACCAGGGTAAAATGCTGGATAATTTCAGAGCTGGCGTCCGCAGATCCCAGGAATTAAACCCGGATGTAAAATTTGTAGTTTTTGCCTCATCCGATATACCTGCCATAAAACCTGAGATGGTGGATTGGGTCGTCAACACAGCAATGGAGACTGAGGACGATATCTATTACAATGTCATTCAGCGCCAGGTCATGGAAACGCGTTTTCCTGGTTCAAATCGCACCTATACACACCTCAAGGGGATGGATGTCTGTGGTGGTGATCTAAATGTCGTTCGTGCCAGTACCGCTTCAGATGAATCCGAGATTTGGGAAAAGATCTCCAATGCCCGTAAAAGTCCCCTCAAACAGGCTGCCTTGATCGGTTACGATACCCTCTTTCTTCTTCTGCTGCGTCAATTGACGATTGAGAAAACGATCCAGAAGGTCGCCAACCAGTTGAAGGTCAACGGCCGCGGCATTATTTGCCCGTATGCCGAGATCGGTATGGACGTGGACAAACCTCACCAGTTGGAAATCATGCGCTCCGATCTGGCTGGGTTGGGATCCGAATTTTGAGTTTTCAACGCATTCTTGAAATGGACGCTCGTCTCTCCGCCCGGTTGCGGTTGACCGAGCGTCCTGGATTTTTTCGTTCTGTTGCAGCTTTTCTGGCACATTCGGGGGATTCCTGGTTCTGGTGGGGGGCTTTGGGATTGCTATGGTGGTTGGGAACACCCTTTTGGAAGAACTGGGCTCAGATTGTTCTGTTTAGTATCATCGGGCTGGCTGTGCTGGTGTTGTCCATTAAGTTCCTGGTTCGTCGAAAACGCCCCGAGGGAGAATGGGGTGGCATGTACCGTAAAACGGATCCTCACTCCTTCCCTTCAGGTCACGCAGCCCGTGCCATCCTCATTGCAGTGTTGGTTGCCTCCCTTGGTCCCCCTTGGTTGAGCGTGATTTTATGGATCTGGGCGCCCTTCGTTTGTCTGGCTCGCGTTGCGATGGGTGTTCATTATCTTTCGGACATCCTGGCTGGGATCTTGACGGGTCTTCTGGCAGGGATCGGAATACTGGTGTTCATATCCGGTTGAAATTATCACCTGTGCCAGGAAGATTTATATTTGCCACCCAAAGCAGGATGCCCATTGCCAAAAGAACTTCTCCCAGGAACCAGATCCCATAACAACCGGCGATAATATCAGCTCCAATTACCGCAACCATTGGCAGCATGCCATTTCTAAGATTCAATGATTTTCCGATTAATGGTTTAAAGGTCCTTAACCACAGCAAAATTCCCGCTATCATCAATACCAGGAAGGTTAATCAGCCGGTTAATAATCCTTCCATACCGGGGAGAAAAGGGATGTTCAAAGATAAATTTCCTTTGGTACCCTCCCGGGAAGGGGTTCTTTAGATATCGTAGTGCATAACTTCTTGAAGGATCAGATTTCCGTAAATTGCATCTTCAGGTTTTACAGAACACTCCACCAAATTGATCTCTCCGGGGTTGATGCTGGAAGTTGTTTCCATCAGTCGAGAGGTTTTTACCTTCTTTGCTGATATTCATGCGAATATCGGTTTTAATCTTCTTGGTTGCATTATTTTTTATTGTGGCATTTGAAGGGGATTGATCGAGTGGGGTAATGATAGATTTATTCAATATTGTCGTATATTAATAAAAAAACCATATATTCTTAATCGTCCTTGAGGCTTGTACTGTATGCCTTGAGGACGATTAATTTACCTGTTATTTTCTTAAAGTGAATTGGATGTGATTCCTTATTGGTTTTTGCGCTTAATAATTCATCCGAGGTTGGTTTTTATTTGAGTATTTCAGGTACCAGTGAAAAGTTCAAATGTTCAGCAAAACCCTTCAAAAGACCTGCCAGGGGAATCAATTAGTTCTCGTTTGCTTGAGGCGAGGATAAGAAGTAGATGATGGTTACCCCGATCAAAATGACGATCAAAACCAGCAATAAGAAGCCGGGTACAACAAATCCATCAATTATCCCGCAAAGAATGGCTGTCAACAGCAGTACTGCCAAAAGAACCATAATGGTCAAAACGCTTCGTGCCAACCCTCTTATTGGTCGATTGTTTTTGACCCATAAGCTTATTCCTGCAATGAACATTCCGAGAATGAGAATTATGGAGGTGTAATAAACCTGGTCTCCGCTCAAATATGGGATCGGGAACATTACGATCGCGCAGGAACCCGACGATGCAGGGGTCTTATAAGTTGGAAGTTGGAAGGTGCGTACCAGGACCATGAAATTAAAGACGATATCATCTGAATTGATCGAAATTTCGATCGGACTGGATTCTCCAGGAAGGACGGTGGGGATGAATTCAAACTCGCGTGCGATCCCACCCTGATGACTGATCTCTCCACGTAGCACAGGTTTCAATGTCTTATCGGTATTGTTGGTGATTTCAGTTCTGATGGTGCCTGTTTCCTTTGTAGTAAGCAAGACGGGGCAATTCAGATCAGCACGGGTCTGGTTTGCAGAACCCACAGAGGCATAGGAATAATCAAAATAGAATGGCAATTCAAAATTAGCCCATAGGATGCTTCCAGCAAGAAGGAAGGCAGTAAGCGCGCCTATGATATATAAAATGATGCTCAAGGTTCGACCTTTTTTTTCAGTCATTACTTTTTTCTCCATGCGATAATAAATTTACTTCGCCAGGGAAGATGTCAGTGCTCGTAGGAAATTTTTTAAAATCCCAGGGTTCATCCGTACTATAAACAGTGGTCATTCCTCAGCATCCCATTGTTCGGGTTTAATATCATAATCGCCCCATTTGCTGTTTACCGAGGTCGCAAATGTCAGGGCATTGACGTAATCGGAATGTTTGAGGGCTTTGCGCAAAACGGCCTCTCGTCTTGCGCTAACATCTTCTGTCTGGATCATGTCGCTCGGTGTAACAGACAGGATACGCACATACTGCAGATCGCCGGCTGCATAATCAAGAGTGCTGTCCGCATAATGCCCAAGGATGGTTTTTGCCAGGGGAGTGCTGGAACCAAGGAATCCTGCGGAAAAATCAGCCTGCTCGTCTTCTACCAGGGTCAAGAATAGGATTTCATTCTCTCCAGAGCGGCTGATCAGCTCCACTTCCACAAGCATGCCAGTTTCAACTTTTAGATCTCGTGCAATTTCAGACAATTCTTCCTTCCTTTCGGACTGTTAATTGTAATCGATTTGGGTGTATTAATTAATTCTATTAATAGGAGTGTCAGGGTTTATTCAAAGTCGGGACAATTTAATTCCCTTTCCTTGGTGGTGAAAGAGATGGGGCTCTCAAAAACTTTGGAAGATGAAAGCAACCCGCCTCACTTGTTGAGCAGAATACAATTTTCGTATAGAATAAGTGCGGAGGTAATACTCATGGCAAAAATTAAATACGTCATTAAACGCAATGGTGCTACCGTTCCGTTTTCCAGTGAAAGGATCACAAACGCCATCTTCCGCGCCGCTGTTTCGGTAGGTGGTAGAGATCGCTCAATTGCCGAATCGCTTGGTGGGCAGGTAATATCGCTCCTCGAAAAAAAATTTAAGAAGGATCAATATCCAGGTGTGGAAGATATCCAGGATATCGTCGAAAAGGTCTTGATCGAAAACGGGCACGCCAGAGTCGCCAAGGCTTATATCCTTTATCGTGAAGACCGTAATCGCCGGCGCCGAAAAGAGAAGTCAGTCACTGATCAAGGCTCGGAATATCTACCCTGGAGCAAAATGTGGTCTGTGTTGGATTGGGCAGTCGACCACGAAGTCAATACGGTCGCAAAACTGAATCAGATCGTGACGTCCGGGCAATTCGTAGACCTTATCAAGATCTCTGAAGCTGCTTATGCGGAAGAGCTGCGCATAGTTTACGAATCGATCAGCGAGCGTAAGAAGGATGTCAAATTGGTGATCGTTGCCGGTCCATCTTCATCCGGAAAAACAACCACCACCAATAAGATCGCCCACGCTTTGGCGAAACAGGGCTTGCAATTTGTAGAGTTGAACCTGGATAATTACTATTATGATTTGTCCATGCACCCCAAGGATGAGTTTGGTGATTATGACTTTGAAACACCTCAGGCATTGAACATAAACCTCATCAACCAGCATCTTCACGCACTCCTGTCTGGCGAACAGGTTCTCCTTCCGTTTTATGATTTTAAGGAAGGCAGGGGCTTCCCCGAAAGGACTCCCATGCAGTTGCAGCCCGGTCAGATCATCCTGATCGATAGTTTGTATGGGCTGTATCCGCCCTTGACTGATGGCATTGAGGATGCCAAAGTCAAGCTATATCTGGAACCGTTGCTACAGATGAAAATGCACAATGGAAAATATGTGCGCTGGACAGATATTCGTCTCATGCGTCGCATGCTGCGAGATCAAGCTTCCCGCTCTTATGGTTACGAAAAAACCCTCACGCATTGGCATTATGTCCGTTCGAGTGAGATGCGCAACATTATTCCTTATTCAGACACCGCAGATTTCATCATCAACACTTCCATGCCCTATGAATTGTCGTTGTACAAACACAAATTAAGCTCCCATTTTTCAGAGTGGGTGGAACGTTATCGGGAAGATCCACTGCGTCAGGATGCCTTTATGCGTGCAGAGCGCATCAATTCTCTGCTCCAATCCATCACCCCCTATGCGGATGATTCTTTGGTCCCACGCGACTCGGTCATCCGGGAGTTCATCGGCGGATTGGAGATTGAATAGATCGGGTTGATAAAAGTCCAGGGAACAGGCGAAGCTTGCAGGTGTCACTTGCATGCTTCGTTTTTTAACAAATCGCTAACTTTTTTTTATTATATTTTTAACGATCAGGGGTTAAATTAAACATTGTAACAAATCTTATTTTTTATAAAGGAGGTTCACTATGTCCAACTTAATTCGATGGGAGCCAATGCGCGAAATGATGACTCTGCGGGAGGCAATGGACCGGCTGTTTGATGATGCTTACACCCAACCCATCACCAACAGGAGTGGGTTCTCCGCTGTTCCAGCCATTGACCTGTACCAGACCGAAGATGAGGTGGTTGTCAAGGCATCCTTGCCGGGTCTCAAGGCAGATGACGTTCATATTTCCGTAACCAACGGGGTCATCAGCTTGTCGGGTGAGTTCAAGCAGGAAGAGGATACCGGGAAATCCACCTACCATATCCGTGAATACCGCCAGGGTGCATTTGAGCGCTCTTTCACATTGCCGGTGGAAGTGGAACCAGATAAAGCCAAGGCAGATTTCAAAGATGGTATTTTGACCATAACCCTGCCCAAAGCGGAAGCGGTCAAACCCCACACCATCAACATCAAAGCAAAATAATCGCTCATCAGCTCAGGCTGAACACTGCACAGCGATCCTTTTCGGATCGCTGTGTTTTTATTTCCCGTGTTCCATTTTATTAAATTATTTTGTAAATTGCTCCAAAAATCACTTGCTTATCTTGAAAAAGAATTATAAAATAAATCGTACTTACATTCCATTTGGTAAAGGCGGACATCATGAGAAAATACAAGCAATTTTTATCCAGAATATTTATTACCTTCTTAGTTGTTACGATGGTCATTCTGCCTGGACCTCGTCATGCCTTGGCTGCAGCCCCAGCGGTATTCATCAACGAATTACACTATGATAATACCGGTACGGATGCGGGTGAAGC
>Ga0172369_10000325_pt1 | contig 71232 bp, 61 predicted proteins | sample LakKiv25m_FD_114539 | JGI IMG/M metagenome (GOLD analysis project Ga0172369, IMG submission 114539) | Freshwater microbial communities from Kabuno Bay, South-Kivu, Congo - kab_022012_11.25m | ecosystem: Environmental > Aquatic > Freshwater > Lake | place: Democratic Republic of the Congo... | reverse complement strand
TTATTCAAAATCTACAACTGATAATGTGATTTTAGAGATTTTCGGACAGGAAATTGACATCAATTATTCAAAACTTCTGATTGAAAATACAAATCTTGACCTAAAATCTGTGATTTTATTAGACCGTGTTCAAAAGAAATTGTCCATTACAGATGAAGCAGCATCCCTGCTTCGTAAGCAAAATCTGATTGAAGGTAGAAAACCGAATTATTTCGTTTCACTCAAAGTTGCTGCTATTACAGGGGAAAAGGCTGCTTATTCTAAAAATAAAGGATTTGATAAATCTTACTATCTTGATCTAATTTTAAAGGCCATTAATCAGCATAAATCAATGACCAGAAAAGATATTGACGAACTTTTATTTTCAAAACTGCCTGAATTTTATGATCCGATACAAAAGAAAACAAAGATAAACCATCTTATTTCTGAGCTAAGAATTAATGGTAAAATTTTAAATAAAGGTTCTGATGCAAAGCCTGACTGGCAAATTTGTGAATAGATGAAATACGCTATTAAAAATATTGTTAGAGAAAAAGTTAGAGTTTTTGTAAAAGAACTTAAGTATTTTTCAACTAAACCTGCTTTAAATATTCCTATTAGTGGTTTTTACTGTTCTGTTGTTAGTAAACCTGTTAGAGATTTTGTTAGAGAACCTGTTAGAGATTTTATTAGAGTTTTAGTTTATCTTCCCGTTAAATTGACTCCTATTGCTTCAAAAATCCAAATTCTTAAAGATTTTATTAGAGTATCTATTAGAGAACTTGTTAGAATATTTAAGTGTAATTTAAGAAAGGAATACGAAAAATTTATGAAAGAAATTGCATTATCTAATACAAAATAAATGACTTACAATTGAATTATTTAAGAAAGAAATAATGATTTAAGAAAGAAACAAACAAAAATGGACAAAGCCCAACTCAATCATATATTTGAATTTTCCATTTTTCCCAAAATATTGGATGAAGATGATTCTGTTCCAGAAATCCTCCCCGCCAATATTGAACCTGAAATTGTAACAGCCGAAACTTTTGCAAAGTAATGAAAAGTATTGATAAATCCGAATTTCAAGATATTCTTGCCCTGATTACCGAAGCAAGGCAGAGAACCTGGGCTAAGGTCAATGAAGAATTGGTATCGCTTTATTTTAAAGTAGGTAAGATTGTTTCTCAAAAGGTGAGTGAAGGTGTCTGGGGTGATGGTACTGTAGATGAACTTTCCCGTTTTATTGCTGCTTATCTGCCTGCTTTAAAAGGTTTTGACAGAAGAGGTCTTTACAGAATGAAACAGTTTTATGAAGCATATTCAATTGAACAGTTTGTGACACCACTGGCAACACAAATGCAATTATCAATTAATGACCCTGAAAAATTTGTGTCAACACTGTTGACACAATTACAATGGTCTTCTCATTTACATATTTTATCCAAGACCAAATCACCTGAAGAAAAGTTATTTTATCTTAATCTGGCAATTAAAGAAAAGCTTTCAGTGAGGGAACTGGAACGACAACTCAATTCAGCTGTCTTTGAACGTACCCTCCTGGCAAAAGAAGTTGTGTCAACAGCGTTGACACAACCACTACCCCAAAATTATTTTAAAGACCCTTATATCTTTGAATTTCTTGATTTACCCGAATCTCATTCCGAAGGCGACCTGAAAAGGGCATTAATATCAAATCTTAAAAATTTTATCCTCGAAATTGGAAAAGGTTTTACCTATATGGGCAACCAGTTCAGGTTACAGGTAGGAAATAAAGATTTTTTTTCTGACCTGCTCTTTTATAACCGTGATTTAAGATGCCTCGTTCTCTTCGAACTTAAAATTGAAGAATTTCAGCCAGAATTTTTAGGAAAACTAAATTTTTATCTCGAAGCACTCGACAGGGATATTAAACGGCCTGATGAAAATCCAAGTATCGGTATCTTGCTGTGCAAGGGTAAGGATTTTGAGGTAGTCGAATATGCAATTGCCAGGAATATTTCTCCTGCTGTGATTGCTGACTACGAAACCAAATTGATTCCCAAAAATGTTCTTCAAAGCAAACTGATTGAATTATCTTCTTTTCTTGATCAAAATACAGATACTGAAATAAACTTGTAAAATGGACAAAGCCCAACTCAGACATATTTTTGAATCCTCCTACAATCCCGACAACTGGAAATGGGTAATGAAGGATGTTTTCAAGGCTAAAGTAATTCATCAGCAGCCTGTTCAATTGTTTCTTCCTTCAAATGATTTGGCTTTAAATGCCTTTGAATTAGGGAACTCAACAACTACCGATGATCGTTTGATTGGCTTTTACCTTGTGAATTTAAGCCCCAAACCATGGATTGAAATTAACAGAGTAGGTTTACGGACATTACTTCGCAATGTGTACAAGAATGATGTGGATGGTGCCTTGATCGTTTTTGTGCAGAACGATAAATGGAGATTTTCTTTTGTGTCAGAAATCCGGGAACGTAATGAAGAAGGTGATATCATTAAAACCGAAACCGAACCCAAAAGATATACCTACCTGTTGGGCTTGGGTGAAATTTGCCGCACTGCTGCTGACCGTTTTGATTTGTTGCAGCAAAATCCAATTTCTCTTGTTGATATTAAGGATGCATTTTCGGTAGAAAAACTAAATAAAGAGTTCTTTAAAAAATATAAGGAGTATTACGAACTCTTTTACAAATATTTGGCAAAACCTGAAAATGGGTACAGGCAATTATTTTTGGATGAAAATGAATCTGATACAATAAAACAGGAAAAACCTGTCAGGGATTTTGTGAAAATTCTTTTAGGACGTATTGTATTTCTGCATTTCCTTCAGAAAAAAGGTTGGATGGGAGTTCCGGCTGATTCAAAAAAATGGATTGGAGGGGATAAGCATTTTATTCAAAACCTTTTCAGAACCTATACCGAGAAAGATAAATTCCATAGCAAAGCACTCTGCAGCCTCTTTTTCGAAACCCTCAACACCAAACGGGAAAACGACCTTGTCCCCGAAACCCTCAATCCGCATTCATCAATCCGCATTCCGCAATCCGAAAATCCGCAATCCACAATCCGCAATCCACAATTAAAAATTCCCTACCTCAATGGTGGCCTTTTTGATCGTGATATTTCATACCATGAGCCAATAGATTTTCCAAAAGATTATTTTTCACAGCTATTCGATTTTTTTGAACAGTATAATTTCACCATAGATGAAAACAGCCCTGATGAACAGGAAGTAGGTATTGACCCTGAAATGTTGGGGCACATCTTTGAAAACCTGCTTGAAGAAAACAGGGAAAAAGGAGCTTTCTACACTCCTAAAGAAATTGTGAAGTATATGTGTCAGGAAAGCCTCATCGAATACCTCTGCACCCACCTTTGCCAATCGGATGATGAGACATTAAAAAGCAAGCTAAGGAAAAATGTTGAATTACTGATAAGAAATAATGAAGTAAGCGAAGAGTTTTCCGGTCTTCAGATTGCAAAAGACATTAACAAGCTACTGAAAGAAGTAAAAATCTGTGACCCTGCCATCGGGTCAGGAGCATTTCCGATGGGCTTGCTGAAAGAAATATTTGAAACCAGAAGGTTATTAAGCCATATTGTTCAACCTGGAAAAGAATTTAATGCCTCTACCATCAAAAAGGAAATTATCCAAAACTCAATTTATGGTGTTGACCTCGACATTGGTGCTGTCGAAATTGCACGCTTACGTTTCTGGCTTAGTCTGGTGGTGGATGAAACCGAACCTCATCCCCTCCCCAACCTGGATTTTAAAATTATGCAGGGAAACAGCCTGCTCGAAAGTTTTGAAGGTATTAACCTGGAAAAAATTGCTGCTGTTGACAGTGAAGATGATAATATCATAGTATCCGAAACAGGGCAATTGCAATTAGGGGGCGAATTTGATAAAAAAGTCAGGCAACTGACCTTGTTTGACAAGGTATCCAAAGAAAACCTGAATACCTTATTAACGAAATATTTTGACCCCGATGAATGGGAAAAAGAACACAGGGAAAAAGTAAATAAAACAGCGGTTAAAAAAGAGATTAACGAATTAGTAGAAGGTAAAATCCATTTCCTGATAAAAATGATAAAAACCGACCTCGAAAAGAAAATTAAAGCTAAGGAAGAAGTTTGGAAACAGGCAGGCATTACAGATTTTAACAGCCTGAATCCAAGAAGCAGTGATTACAAACAATATGCAAGCCTTAAAGCCCGCTATGAGCAAATAGATAATTCCGAAAACAAATTAATTGACCTCCAGCATACCGAAGTAAAACCTTATTTCCTCTGGCACCTTTGGTTTAAGGATATTTTTGATAAAGGAGGATTTGATATTGTGATTGGGAATCCGCCATATATTCAGCTTCAGAAAAATGGTGGTGAGCTTGCAAAACTATATGAGGATCAGGATTTCAAGACATTTGATAGAAATGGGGATATTTATTGTCTTTTCTATGAGAAAGGCTATCAAATACTAAAACAGAATGGTATTCATACCTTTATCACATCAAGTCAATGGAAAAGGGCAGCTTATGGCAAAAGCCTAAAAGAGTATTTTTTGACTAAAAATCTTTTAAAATTGATTGATTTAGGACCTGGTGTTTTTAATAATGCGATAGTAGATACAAATATTCTTATTGCTAGGAATTTTACAAATAGCACAGCTTTAGTTGGTATTACTATAAATAATATTGGTGAGATTTTAACAAATGAATCATTTATTTCGATTACAACTGAAATAGATCAAGTTTGGTCAGTAAAAAATTATGAGGTTGTCAATCTTCTTACTAAAATAAAAAATAAAAGCAAACCATTAATGAAATGGGAAATAAAAATAAATAGGGGTATTCTTACTGGTTTAAACGAAGCTTTTATTATCAATCAAGAAAAAAAGCAAGAATTAGTGAACTTAGATGTAAATAATGAAAAGATAATTAAGCCTTTACTTCGAGGTAGACATATAGCTTCTTTTTATACAAATTGGGGTGGGGATTATATAATAGGTACATTTCCAGCACTCAAAATTGATATTGAAAATTATCCAGCTATTGAAAATTATCTAACTGGGTTTTTACCTAAATTAAATCAAACAGGTGAATGCTTTTTTAATGAGGAAGGGATTAAAGTAAAAACAAGAAAGAAAACATTCAACAAATGGTTTGAAACTCAGGATCAAATTGGATTTTATAAAGAATTTCAAAAAGCAAAAATAATTTGGAAAAGGATTGGTTCCGATCTTAGGTTTTCATATTCAGAAGAAGAAATATATTGCTTAGATAGTACTTGCATTGCTACTGGTGAAAAGATAAAATTTCTAACTGCATTTTTAAACTCCAAACTAAGTAAATTCCAATTAAAGGAAACAGCACCAAGAACAGGAATGGGTGATTTGCTAATCAGTGTTCAGGCATTAGAACCCTTGCCTGTGTATTATCCAACTGAAAATGAACAGGAAAAATTTGAGAAATTAGTCGATGAAATTATTTCGATAAAAAAACAAAATTCGAGTGCTGATACCTCATCATTAGAACATCAGATAGATATTATGGTTTATCATCTGTACGAGCTTACTTATGAAGAAGCCAAAATCATTGATCCTGAATTGAGGGAGGAGGATTTTGAGAAATATAAAATTGAAAAATAATGGATAAAGGGGAAGTTATTATCTATCAGAACAAGGAAGGCAGCATAAAGATTGATGTCAGGCTTGAAGATGAAACCGTTTGGCTTTCACAGTCGCAGCTTTGTGAACTTTTTCAAAAGTCAAAAGCTACCATTAGCGAACATATCAGAAATATTTTTTCAGAAGGAGAATTGGAACAAAATTCAACTGTTCGGAATTTCCGAACAGTTCAAAAGGTAGAAAGTCATATGATAGAAAGGGAAATGGATATTTATAATTGCAGAAAAGCCTTTAAGTGCAAATATTAATTTTTAAAGATGGAAGAAAACAAACATTTTGATAAAAAATCATTAAGGTTTATAAATGGTCGGAATACCGATTGGGATGAATTGGCAAAGGATTGTGTTTGCTTTGCTAATGCCCTTGGAGGTAGTATTTTAATTGGAATTGAGAAAGATGCTGATATTCCTCCTGTTGGTCAGTTAATTTTAGATAAAAACCTTCCTGATAAGATTGTCAGGGCAATCAATAATAGAACTTATAATGTAGCTGTATCTGCTTACATAAAAACAGCTTCAAATAATGCTGAGTTTATTGAGCTTGAAGTTAAAAGAAATACAAAAACCATAGCTTCAACAACCGATGGTCGTTATTATATACGTGATTCTGATGATTGTAAACCAATTCCACCGGATGAAATGTCAAGGTTAGCTGCTGATAGAGATGCATACTTTTGGGAAGTACAAACAACAAAACGAGTTCCTGAATCAAATTATGATAAATCAAAACTCGATAGTTTTTTAAGTGATATTCGCTCCTCATCAAGAGTTAGTAATTTCATTAAGGAAAAATCTGTTGATGAAATTTTAGATCATTACTTTTTCGTTAAAGATAAATTTTTAACTAATCTTGGTATATTATGGATTGGTAATCGTTCTGATCGTGCAGGTTTATTATTTGCCCCTGCTATTCAGGTGATAAGGTATAATGAAAGAGATGAAAAAATCTGGAAATTGACACTTGATGATTATTCTTATAATCCAAAAGAACTTATTGAAATAGTTTTAGCAAAAGTCCCTGATTGGCAGGATACAATAGAAATTTCAGATGGACTATTTCGTAAAACTTTTCCATATTACCCTATTGATGTAATTAGAGAGTTGGTAGTTAATGCACTTGTTCATCGTCCTTATACTACAAGAGGTGATATTTATATCAATTTATATCACGATAGACTTGAAATACATAATCCTGGTTTATTGCCTTATGGTGTAACTCCATCTAACATTTTGACCAAATCAGTAAGACGAAATGAACAGTTATCACGTGTATTTTATGACCTGATACTTATGGAAAAGGAAGGTAGTGGTTATGATCTTATTTATGAATTATTATTAGGTTCCGGCAAATTATTACCTCTAGTTACTCAGGGTGATGATAGAGTTGTAGTTACTATTCCGAAGCAGTTTATTTCAAAAGAAATTGTAAAAATAATGGATAGGGCTAATCAGGAATATCAATTGAAACAAAAAGAAATAATTACACTTGGTCTGATAGCTCAGCATACAAGTTTGTCTGCAGTCGAACTTTCAAAACTACTTAACCAAAATGATAGTAAGGGCTTAACACCTTGGTTGGGTAGGTTACCCAATATTAAACTTGTTTTAACAAAAGGTATAAAAAAAGCAACCGAATACTATATCAATCCTGACTTTTATCGAAAAATAAATTATAAAGGTAAAACTGATCTTAAAATAATTGAACCTCATAGATTACAGGAACTTATTTATCAGGATGTAAATAAATATCCTGGAAGTGCTATTAGTGAAATTCATTTAAGAATTGGAATTGAAATACCTATTAGAAAAGTTAAAAATGAATTAGATAAATTAATTGCTGATGATAAAGTTATTTCAAAAGGTGTTAAAAGATGGACAAGATATTCTATCAACAAAAACACCTGATAAAAGTGATAAACTGTTGATAGAAATTTGATAGAAAATGTTGATAGAGATAGTCAAGATTAAGAAGATCAATGAATTATAGTTAGTGATAAAGTTGATAGAATTAAATTTAGTGAAAGAAATATTGTTGATAGAAAAGTTGGCAATCCAAGATAAGATAGAGAAGCTGATGAAGATAGAAAAGATAGAGAACCGATGATAGAGAATGAACATAAAGTTGCTTATTGTGTTGATAGAGAGTGTTCTGTGAGTACTTTTATCGGTTGTGCAACTGTTAATGTTGAAGATAGAAAAGATACAAGAATTAGATTTAATGAGAGAAAAGGAGAAATTACAAGAGTTATGTAAACAATTAATAAAATATCCTGCGATGCCATCTGAACAAAACCTCATATTAAACATCCTCACCTTCAGCCATAAAGTTGAAAAGGTTGATCTTGCTATATCTACTGAAAAATCAGATGATTCTTTTGCAATCTCAAAGAGGGAATGGCCGGTAAATATCAATGAATTATTTCCGGAACTCGATAGTAAAATAGTACATCTCTATGTAAAATTAAATCCCGGTGCCGATGATAAGAAACTGACTGTCAATTTAAATATCAATAAGCGTTTTGCAAAAATCTATTATTCCCAGTTGGTTTATGATTATTTAAAAACCAAGGCAAACATTACTTATACCAATTTCGTTGATGATATTGAATTATGGTTCCGGGATGAAAAATCTGATACAAAAGACTTTTGGGTACTAAAGAAATTTACCGTTAAAGTTCAGATGCAACGGATTACAAAGTCCGGTGAATTAGCCATCTCTTATGATGGTACAAGTAAAGTGTTAAAGAAAAACCTGAAAGATTTAAATGCCCCAACAGAAATAATCAATAAGGTAATTTTAAATAAAATGCTGATGCTGGATAGTCAGGATGATGAAGTCCAGAGGAATTTATCCAATTCTTATCCGGTCTTTTATTTAAAGTTTCATTCATTTTTAAACTTACCGGTTAAATATGATTACAATCAAAATAAATTGTAAAAATTTTAAAAGTTGCCGTTTTTGTATCGGTAAATAAAGTTTTATACTGTAAGTTTTGATTTTATTTTCCCAACGATCTCTTCGAATTCAGCGTTACTTAATTTTAGTTTTGGCTTACTAAAATCAATATCTTCCATTGAATTGAGAGGTATCAGGTGGATATGAGCATGAGGAACTTCGAGGCCTACTACAGCAATGCCGACTTTTTTACAAGGAATTGCTTTTTCAATAGCTAAAGCTATATGTCGTGAAAATTCAAAAAATCTGAGATACATATCTTTGTCAAGTTCCAGAATATTGTCAATTTCAACTTTAGGGACTACCAGAATATGACCTTTTACAAGGGGAAAAGCATCATGAAAGGCTAAAAATTCTTCATTTTCTGCTACTTTATAACAAGGAATTTCTCCTGCTACTATTCTGGAAAATATACCGGGCATAATTTTATGATCTTGAAATTTCGAGTATTTCTAAAGTAATTTTACCTGCTGGTACTTCTACTTCAACAATATCGCCAACACTTTTACCCATTAATGCTGCACCAATAGGTGATTTAACAGATATTTTCCCAGCTTTGTGGTCTGATTCTGATTCTGAAACAAGTTTATAACATAACTCCCTGTCTGTAGTATGATTTTTTATTTTAACTATGGATAGAATATATACTTTCGAATTATCAAGCCCATTTTGTTCAAGTATTCTGGCATTTGCAATAACATCTTCAAGTTTCTCAATTCTCATTTCAAGCATCCCCTGAGCTTCTTTAGCAGCTTCGTATTCTGAGTTTTCCGAAAGGTCTCCTTTTTCACGAGCTTCAGAAATAGCCTGACTTATTTCTGCACGTTCTATTGATTTTAAATGATTAAGTTCATCAATAAGCTTTTGTAATCCTTCTCTGGTAAAATAATTAATTTCTGCCATGTGTATCTGTTATTACTTAAAAAACGTTTCAGACTATTCACCTGAAACGTTTTAAATGAATGATTTTAAATATTATAACACAATTCTTGCGCCAAAGGAATGTGTTCCTCCAAAATAATCTGTTGCTCTGAAGGAATAATCGACAGCAAACATTTTATCTTTGTTTTCTCCAAATGGTATATTAACTGAAAATCCTGCTGCTGGTCCTGTATATACATTCTGACGTGTTTCTTTTTTTGTAATTCCTTTTTCAAATAAATATCCTGAACGCAACATCACAATGTTCTTTAAACTATATTCAAGTCCAATATTATATTGGTCATTGGTAAAAGAGTTTGATGTGAAATTTGCACCAAATGTTAAGCGGTGGAATTGTTTTGCATCAAGGTAAAAATCTTGTGTTAATCCAATATTTACCATCGTTGGTAATTCAAAAGCAGCAGATCTTCCATCAAGGCTTTGTGAATATTCTCCACCTTCGAAAGTACCACGTTTTACTAAACCATCACCTGAAAACTTCATTGGTGTACCAACATTTCGTAATGAAATACCAAATTTTGTTCTCTGCAAATCTTCATCACCTCCAAAATCGGTAATGTATTGCAATCCAGCATCAAAACAAACACCTATTGCTTTTGCATCTGTAATTGATTCTGATATTATTCTGGTAGTCAAACCAGCCCGAATTCTGGATGAAAACATATAAGCATAGCTTAATCCAATATTTACAAATGAAGGACTAAATGTACCAATTCCGCCTTCAGGTTGATTCTCAGTAGTGATTTCTATTCTGCCAAAGTCAAATGACATGATACTTAATCCTAATGCAGATGATTGTGCTGCACCAATTTTTTGGCTAAAACCAAATGAGTTGATAAATATATCAGTTCCACTTAGCCATGACACTCTTGAAAAAAGGAATTCTGAATTTGGAATACCAACAATACCAGCAGGATTAAACATCATTGCTTCTACACCAGATATGCCTGAGGTATTGCAACCAACCCATCCTGAACTTCTTGCCCATGGATTAATGGTTAATTCTGTAGCACCTGACTGGCCAACTCTGTCAGGGTTTCCTGAAAATACACTTGCTACCGAAATAACAAGTAAAATAATTATTAAATATTTTTTCATGATTAATAATTTTTCAATTTTAGAATGAATCAAGGTCAATAGGACGCATAATACCAAACCACTTCAAAGTTTTTGAACCAAGTTCAAAAGCATTAATATGAATGATGTAAATGCCGGAGGCAATTGGAATACCTGATTGATTTTTAAGATCCCAGTCCCAGAATGTTACATGAGTTGCATCAGTTTCGTCTTTTTTAACTTTTCTTACCAATGCACCACTCAATGTAAATATGCTTATTTCACACTTTTTGGGTAAATTTATTATTCGTACTCTATTGTCAAGCTGGGTTTTTTCGTATGATGAGTAAGCATAATACGGATTGGGAACAATGTTAATTTTTTCGATGGCATTTTGCCCAAGTTCCTGGCTATTTTCTTTAGTAATACTTTTAGTACTGAATTTATAGAATGGTTGATTGTTATTGACCGGATTGTCTGAGGTTTTATATGTTTGGTATGGTTTCTCAATTCTGATTCTTATTTTTGTTTCAGTGGGAATTAAGCCATCTTTTAATGATAATAAGTCCATGTAGGGTTGTGCCATCATAACATACATACATTGTGACCAGAAGTAAACTTGCTGATTCTGAGATGGATTGGAGTTGAAAAATTGTAAATATTTATCTCCTCCATCATATACAGAATTTAGATTGTACAAAGTTTGATAGTTGACAAATGGGCGTGATTCCATTAAGTAAATAAAATGTTTTCCACCCCAGATATATTTTACTATTTCACGATGCGATGCTGCAGGGTTTTGAAATGCTACAGTAGGATTCCACAGCATATCATTTCCATTATATTTACTCCAGTATGAATCTTCACCAAAAATAATATTCATACGTTCCCCGGTTTCCAAACAGATTGCATATCCAGGAAACCAAGACCTGCCATTTTCAGTGGTTGAATAAATGGGATTGCCCTGAGGATCGATGTCTGTGTAATTTGACCAGCTTCCATGAGCACGAAGACCATGTTTTTTAACATTACCTTCAGCCATATTTTGATCTTCAGACATTTCAACAACAATACATTTTGACCATTTTGTTTTGTCACTGGTAAATACCAAATCTACACTCTGTAGTCTGTCGATGCCATTATCTCTATATTTTGATGATAAATATGCAGGACCGAAAGTATAATAACCATTTTTAACTGCATTTCTTGCTGCTACACCATAAGGTGCTATCCTTCCCTGTAATACTTTTTCATAAATTTCATTTGGATCGACATAATTGGTTCCATCTTTAGCATCATCAGTTGCCAAATCAGTTGTGCCGACAGCATTTTCAAATTTTCCTGAGCGAATCCAGTTATAAGGCCATGGAATGTCTTTATTTACAGTTGGATCGTTGTCGGTAATACCTGTGAGCCATGCTTTAGAAATATCTTCAAATTCAAGACTTGCTTCAATAAATCCATTTTTTTCTGTTAATGTATCTTTTGTAGGACCAATAACATAGGGTGCTTTAATAGCTAATCCCCATTTCGGGAATAATTGTTCATTGTCGGTACCAATTTTAACTTCTGAGGCAATGCTTTCGTTATCAGTTTTATTTGTTAAAATCCAATAAGCATTTTTATTAAGTGTTCTAAAATTAGTAGTTACATTTATGATACTTGAATCAACAAAACGAAGTTCAAACTCAGCATCCGGAACTTTAACAGGGTCATAAACATAAACATTTACCGGACCACCACTGCCTTTATAGGTGGGGTTTTTCATATATGAGGTAGATAGTATTTCACTTATACTCTTGTCTGTTAATTCGAGTATCTGACCACCATTACCTGTACCTTCTATTCTGGTTATTTCAGGTCCATCACCATATCCGACATTTAATTTTATACCATCAAACTGAATGTCATTTTTATGTGGTATTCCGGTGTAAACAGAAATATTCTTACGACCGGCAAGGAATTGTTCGTATTCATTTGGGTCTAAACAATTTGCATATGAAATAATCATATAATAGTATGCCCTATAGTTAATCAAGTTACCTTCACCAGTAGCAAATGCATCGGTGGTTATTGAATAGGTATGTTTGATGCCATTGTCTCCTAAATCGTCAACTTTAAGTACTGGCATAATGCCTAATCCGGGCACAAATTGCCTGTTTACAAGTGAAGTAACCCCATCTTTTATATCAACTCGGGCTATCAGTCTGGCTTTATCAGGATTATCAAGTTCGGCTGTTGTTACCTGAGCATTTTTTAATTGATAAATAAGGTATCCCTGAAATTGATAGGAAATGTATTTATAGTTTTCGTTTAAAAGACTATCTTTATATTTTTCAATACTTGATGTATTTAACAGAGAGATAACCAATTCATTATCTAATTCACGTATTGATACATCAGGTGCATTTGGTCCGTCAACAAGTTTAAAATTATTGTTATATAGTTTTTGTGCTTTGTCGTCTGCAATGATGAGTAGGTCATAAGAGCCTGTGTTTCCACCTGTGGTAGCTCTTGCCCAAACAACACCAACAGTTATGTAATTGACAGCACCTGGTTTTAATGTAAATGGTCCGGCACTTTGCAAAAATCTACGATCAGAAGGAGTGTTATTTGCTGATACCTCTGACCAGGCTGGTTTAGGTTTACGAGGATCATCAGGGAACATGTAATTTACTTTTTTATTTGCATCCCAAACATTATTGAATCCATCACCCCCATATCGCATCTCTTGTCCATTTTTAAATTTCCCTGATAAATAATAATAAAAGTGTATTCCTTCCGTAGGATTGCCTTTTAAACTAAAATCATTGTCATAATATACAAATTTGGACATGATTATTTCTTCTCCAGCTTCATCTGTAGTGCCGTCTTTATCGTTATCAACACCATCATTAATATCTGCTAATGGTCCCTGAAAAAAGTCAACACCTATCGAAGGTGGATTTGAACCATACCCTGTAATCCCCTGGTCAAAGGCATCGCCATTGTAGCATATTCCTAAACTTCTGGTAGAGTCGCATCCAACATAGTCATCATAAGCATATCCTAAGTCAGCATCAACCCACTGCCCAAAATAGACTTTTGAAATTTTATTTTTTGACCTGTTTATAATTTTTTGCTGATAAAAGGTCATGTTGTTAATTTCGTCATTTGTGGCATAGGCAAATGCCTGAGTCTGAATTTCAAGACCAATAGCTAAAGCATTTGTTTCAGTATGCGTATTTCCTTTATCATTATAAACAAACCACAATGTTTGGTCGCCTAAAACATCAGGATAATCACCCTGGTAAGGGTCGTAAAGTCCGTCAGCATCAACATCAATAAATGGGGCAAGATATTTTGCCTGACCAATACTTTCATCTCCATGAGCTGGCCAGTCACGAATATTGTCACTCATAATATCGCCATCAGATTCAATAAACTCATCAATTTCTTCACGAGTAATCTGGAAAATTTTATCCCATTTTACACATTCACTGACATCAATCGAAGCAGTATTTATATCAAGTGGTCCTGGAAAAAAGTCCCAGCTTTCACTTTGACGATATGTCATTGCAGCTGCTCTTAGATTATTACCTTCATCATAACCACCAATCCATAATGCACCGGCAAATAACGAATTTTTCTTGGCAACACCTTCTTCATCAGATTTTGGAATTTCATATTTTGGGTTTTGTACTAAATCCCACCACATATCACCACCATTCATTATTCTTGCCCTGACATTATTAATGTCTAGGTTTGCAGAAGCTGAAGCAGGGTCACAGCCAGCGGCCAGCCTCCTCAAAGCTTCATTTTGAGTTTTCTTTTCGTATCCCGGAACATTTTCTTTTGACAATGCTGAAAATGCAATGAAAATAATTAATCCGAGTAAAAATGCATATCTCTTCATAGTAAACATTTTTTTACATAATTATTAAAAACTAATAGTTGCACCTAATCTGATTAGGCGAGGCGATCCATAGTTAAATGGATAGTTGACTTTTATTAAATATTGGTCATAAAATGCCTGACCCATAGTTGCTTCTTCAACGGCTTTAATGCCTAATGAAGAAGAAAGGAAGCCATCATCATCAGGATCACCTGTATATCGGTAAACATACGCAATATTCCTGATATTGAATATGTTGTTTGCCCAAACATACACATTGATCATCATTATAGGCATAGTGGTCATTTTTTTGTCTTTATCTTTTTTTCTATATATTAAAAAGTCTTTATCAATTTTAGCGTTTACTCCATAGGTCCAGGGGTAACGAGAACCATTCAGTGTACCTTTCATTGTTTCTGACTGACGAATACCTATACCAACTGATTCAGTAACATTCCCTTGTTTTGTGTATGGACGTCCTGATGTTGCAGAAAACAAAAAGTTGATACCTGTATTTTCAAGAATTCTTTTCCCTTTTCTTGATACAGGACCATTATAAGATTCTCCACTTCTAAACCTGTAATCCAATTGTCCTGATAAAGAATGTCTGTAGTCATTGTCCAATGGGAAAGGTGTTCTTAAGTTTGGTTGGCCTGTACTGATAAGATTTGCTTGTGATGCTGAGTTAGAGCCTGTACCATCTGCAAACTGCATGGTATAGCTTGCCAATAATTGAACATTACTGGTTTTTGTTCTTCTTAAATCATATTGAAGTGAAAACCCTTTTACGGTTGAAAAGTCAATATTGTCGAATGTCATATAAGAACGAGGGTAGGCCTGGTTGATCATTCTTACATTAATAAGGTTTCTTGTCTCATTATAATAAGTATTGATAGTCAGAGCAGAGTTTTTTGATAAAGCTTGCTTAAAACCAATTTCATAACTGGTAATGCGTTGAGGTTTTAATGCTGCATTGCTTAAAGAAGCAGTTCCTCTTTGTTCAAGATAGTAATAATCATCAATTGTAGTAAATAACCCGGTTGTTGGTCTCATTACTCTTATATCATAGTTAGCAAAGAAATTTGCTACATCAGATATTGGAAAAGAAAAATAGATACGTGGCGACACATCTATTTGTGGTTGGTAATCTTCGAAAGATTCTTTAGTAATTTTAAGATTGTCTTCGTTGCGTTCAACTAAATATGGTGCAATATTCCCTGATGTTGTTTCAAGTGCAAGCGTATTTGGGTCTGTCACTTCAGCTCCGGTTGCACTATACCAATTGTCACCATCACGGTATCCGACAATTTTTGTTGGTTTGAATGGATCATCAACATAAACTACATAGCCGTCACCAATATTACCAGGATGTTCAACTGTTTTACCATTTAAACTTGTTACTTCTGAAGCTGACAGTGTAGGGTAGAGTGAATATTTATCTTTTAATACAAGCTGATTGGCATCAAAACGGTCAACCCTGACACCAAGGCGGAAAATCATGTCTCTGAAATAAAACAGATCTTCAATAAAGCCTGCCATATAAATTGGATTCAATGGGGCAATTAGTTTTTTATCACTATTAAGAAAATCATCAATAGAAGGTTTTTGAGTTAGTCGGTTTCCTAAATAATCATATCCATAATAACCAACTAAATTTCTACTGAGGAGTTCGTCTGCACTAAAATATTCGAGCTTGAATTGATCAGGTGTGTATCTGTCAATATTTACAATGGATTGGTCAGTAATAGGGTTACCATAGATGTCTTTGGCATTGATTGATTTTAAATAATTTCTGAAATTTTTGTCAAAGGTTGATTGTTTGCCATCATCAAGAATATTGTAATTGATGGTATCGAGAAAGTTCCCCATTGAATCGAATATTGGAATGGGGTTACGTGTATCAAGTTGCTGCAGATGAGAATTCATTAATGATCTCATAACTGTCCACAAACTGTTTGCACCAACAGAGTAAGAATATTGCATTCTTTGTTCATATTCAAAACCAAAGGCAATGGCATGATGGTTAACGTCCATTGATGCTTTACCAGTTACTCTCACCTGATCTTCATTGTATTTACTGTAACTTGCAGCAATTGCGCCTACATTGGTCCACAATGAATAGACATTGCCGGGATTATCACCATTTAACAATCCCCCAAGTTGCTGAATAGTGTTCATGTTATTTATATCGTTATCTCTTAGCTCATAAAGTTGTCTGGTATAGTTAGCCCGTGCTTCATTAAAACTATAAGGGGTAAATTTTACTAAAGTATCACGGTAACCAATAAATATATAAGCTTGTTCGAGATTTCCATTAACAGTGTCATAATCATATTTGTATACGGGTTCCCAGTATCTGTCATAGGTTCCCAGAAAGCCATATTCGAAAATATTTTCTTTAAAATCCTGATGTTGAGAAATATTGTAAAGTTTGGTATAGTCGGCCATTAAGGTATAATAGGCATTCGTAATTTTTAATCCTTTTTGTTTAGTGGCTGGTTTGGCTTTTGGATCAGTTGGTGCTTGTGCTTCTCCAAAATTCAGTTTTTGATAAAACCTAACATAAGCCCTGAACATCGTATTAATAAACTGAGCTTTTGAGGCTTCTTTATAATTAAACAAGGAATATGTCCAGGAATATCCTCTGCCTTTTGAATAAGAACCCATACTTCCAAAAGTAAAGTTTATATTTTTTACAGGTTGGAAATCAAATTTAGTACTAAGAGTATAGCTTTGATTTTCAATATCCGGATGAACTTTTATTTGTTCCAGGCTTTCTTTAGTAAGATATTCAGCAGCTGGAACAAAACCCATTCCGTTAGGACTTGGAGCTAATGGGTTTGTGTAAATTTCATTATAGATTTCATCTTTTACTTTATAAAAAGGAATTGGTGATGGTGATGGATCTTTTCTGAAATTGGCATTCCCTGCAATTAAATATCCTAAAATAGCTTCCTGATATTGTGTGCCTTTTAATTTGTTATTTTTTACGATGATAGGTCCTGAAATAGCACCTTCAAGAGTATTATATCCATAAGGATCAAGGAATTGTGAAGAAATAGCTTCAAGACTTCCTGCAAAATGGTTAGAAGGACCACGAGTGGTGATTGAAACAACTCCCCCTGTTAAATCGCCATATTCTGCAGAAATTCCACCTGTTATTGTATTGATTTCTGCTATCATACCTTGAGGAACTCCTGTGCTACCACGTACTTTTACACCATCAACAATATAAATAGTACCTTCAGTACGTTGTCCTTTAACACTGCCACCCTGCATACCTGGTGTGAGTTCTGTTAGTGCTCCAATATCACGTGTGGCAGCTTTTTTAATGTCATCACCTGAAAGTGTGGTGCCAGCTCCTTCAGTTTTTTCAACCAGAGGCTTTTTGTACTCAATAATTTCTACTTCATCTGTTTCAATAGCTTTCAGGCTCATTTTTATATCCTGATTCGAGATTTTACCTGATGGTATAAAATATCCCTGTACAATAACATCATTATAACCAATATAAGTAGCACGAATATTATAATTTCCCGGAGGAATAGGTTTAATGGTATAATTACCATTTACATCGGTCATGGCACCGCCTTTTTGAATACCTTCAAGTAATACTATTACATTGGCACCAATTAATGGCTCACCTGATTTAGAGTCAGTGATTTTACCAGTTAATGTTCCAAAATTTGATTGTCCAATTGCCAAGCCTGAAAAAAGGCTGGTAATGACCATGAAAAGTAAAGTTTTCCTTATCATAGGGTTAGCTTTCTTAGAATTTGCAAAAGTTCAAAAGTAATGCTGTACAAATAATTATTCAACAAGATTTTAAAGTTTTAAAATTTTCTCCAAAAATAAGAATGATACTAAACTACAAAAAGTAATAATGAGTATTTGATTGAATAGAATTAGATTTAAGGTCATTTATCATTTTAATAATTCATTTTGCTTTGTAATTTTTTAACTTATTTATCAGAATGGCGTGTATATTATTTTCTGATTCTATTGTTTTTCCTGCAATGTGTGATGTTAAAACTACTTGATTGAATTGTGTTAATGTTGTAATTTCTATTTGCTGCTTTTCTGTTAAACTATTAAAATTTTCATTTTCTAAAACATCCAGACCAGCACCTTTTACCTTCCCTTTATTAATATGTATGATGAGGGCAGACGTTTCAATGATTTTACCTCTCGAGGTATTAAGTAAATAAAAGGGTTTTTTAAATCGACCTAGATATTCTTCATTCACCATGTATTGGGTTTCTGTTGTTAAAGGCACATGGAAACTGACAATATCTGATTCGTTAAATATTACCTGCATCCCAACTTCTTCTACATATTTTGGAGCGTAATTCGATTTGTACTTGTCGTATGATATAATTCTACAACCGAATGATGAAAGTCGTTTTGCAAACTCAGCACCTGTATTTCCAAATCCTACAATACCTACTGTTTTATCTTTAATTTCCACTCCTTTGTACAATTCTCTTTCAAACACTCCTGATTTAATAGCGTCAAATGATTGTGGGATATTTTTTAACATGCCAATTAATAAACCCAATGCATGTTCAGCCACAGCATCTCTGTTTCCTTCCGGTGAATTGAAAAGTGCAATTTTTTTTTCAGCAGCACTTTTTGTGTCAATAATATCCAGACCTGAACCAGGTCGTAAAATAAACTGAAGCTTGATGGCACAATCCAACAATTCTCTATTTACTACTAATCCTGAACGGATATACAGACCTGTGTATTCATGAATAATATTTTTACAATCGCTTTGGCTTATTCCAGGAATTTCATCAACCTCAAATTTCATTTTTTTTAACTCCCAAACAAAGAAATCAGGAACCAATTGTGTTATTAAAATTTTTTCTGCCATGTTAGTTTAATTTGAGCGTTAATTCAATGAAATCTGAAACACTTAGATTTTCTGCTCTCTTTGATAATAGATTTGTATCAATAACATCGCAATTAAACCCTCCTGATGACAAAGCATTTTTTAGTGTTTTCCTACGTTGAAGAAATGCTGCTTTTACAACCTTATTAAATTTTTCTGATGGAAAATTCAATTTATTGTCAGATTTTCTTATCAATCTTATGACAGCAGATTCTACTTCTGGTTGAGGATAAAAAACAGTTCTTGGAACGTTAAACAATATTTCTGTATCATAATACGCTTGGGTGATAACACTAATCTTTCCATAGATTTTACTATTTGGTTTGGCATTTATTCTTTCAGCAACTTCTTTTTGAAACATGCCAACCATTTCAGGTATAATCTGTTGATTTTCTATAATTTTAAAAATGATTTGAGAAGAAATGTTATATGGAAAATTACCTATTATCCCCACCTGATCAGGAACGATTGATTTGATATCAATATTCAGAAAATCATCATGTATGATTTTTTTAGTAAGCAAAGGAAATTTTTCATTTAGATGTGGTATTAAATCTTTATCAATTTCAATTAACCAAAGTCTATCATAATATAGTTGGTAAATAAAATCTGTCAAACTGCCATTTCCAGGTCCTATTTCTATAAGGTTATCATATACCTTATTAATTAATGATAAACTGGATGCTATTTTTCTGGCAATATTTTTATCATGCAGAAAATGCTGACCATAAAATTTCTTCATTCAGTAAAAATAAACTCTGGAATTACAAGCTGCAAATCTCGTGGATTGTTATAATTGAAGCAATTGTTTTAATTAAAAGAATTTCAAAAATCTTTACGAAACTATCATAAAGATTAGAGTTATTTTTGCCACAAAAAAATAATGATGCTACAACTGGTTAATATAAATAAATATAATTCAAAACAACCATTACTTATTGTTTTATTTAAAGAAAATTTGCAGCAATCAATTTCAGGGATAAGTATCAAACTATCCGAAGAGGAAATCAACTATATAACAAAAAATGCTGATATTGAGGTTGATATGTTTCGTCTGCCGAGAATCGATACAGACATATTCATTCATCTCATTAAAATCAGCAAAAACAATAATCTTCAGGATACCGGATTATATACTGAAGGTGCTGTATTTTATAAAGCAATCATAAAATATAAATTTATCGAAATTGTATTCACAGGTTTTAATAATGATCTTCAAACTATTTCATATACAGAGGGTTTTCTGCTTGCATCTTATAGTTTTAATAAATACAAAACAGGAAACTTAGAGAAACAGGTCAAAAAGATCTATTTTTTAAAAAACAGGATAAAAGCAACAGATATTCAAAGACTAAAATGTATTGTTGAATCTGTATTTTGGGCACGTGATGCAATAAATGAACCTGGGTCTGTACTTACATCAGAGGAATTATCAAAAAGGATAGTTTTATTAGGAAAAACTGCTGGTTTTGATGTTGAAGTTTATCATAAGACGAAAATAAAAGCATTAAAAATGGGAGGTTTGCTTTCAATTAACAGGGGCAGCAAAAATCCACCTACTTTTTCAATCCTTGAATATAAACCTGAGAATGCGATAAATGAAAAACCCTTAATTTTAGTTGGAAAGGGCATTGTTTTCGACACTGGTGGACTTTCTTTGAAACCTACACCAAACTCGATGGATTATATGAAAAGCGACATGAGTGGTGCAGCAGTGGTAATTGCAACCATATACGCAATTACAATATTAAAACTGCCAATACATATTATTGGTTTAATACCTTCAACTGATAACCGACCTGGTGAAGATGCTATTTTACCAGGCGATATTGTTACAATGTACGATAAAACAACGGTTGAAGTTCTGAATACTGATGCTGAAGGAAGAATGATTTTAGCAGATGCACTTACCTTTTCAAAGCAATATCAACCCGACCTTGTTATTGATATAGCCACTTTAACTGGGGCTGCATCGGTTGCAGTTGGGAAATATGCGATGGTAGGCTTTTTTAAATGTGATATTAACACACATAATCAATTGATACAAGCCGGGTTTGATGTGGAGGAAAAAATTGTGGAATTTCCTCTGTGGGATGAATATGCTGAGTTGCTTAAATCTGATATTGCTGATTTGAAAAATATAGGAGGTCGTGAGGCAGGAGCTATTACAGCAGCAAAATTTTTGGAAAAATTTACCGATTACCCATGGATACATTTAGATATTGCCGGACTTTCTTTTGCACATACGGATTACAAATATTATCCAAAAGGAGGTACAGCAATTGGAATACGTCTGTTATTAAATTTTATTATTAAAAAATATTTATCATAATGAGTAGCGAAGAAAAAATTCTCAAACCTATCATTGCAATTTCAATCGGAGATATTAATGGCATAGGACCAGAAGTTGTTTTAAAAACCTTTCTTGATAAAAGAATTTTTAATTATGTAACACCTTTGGTTTATTGTAGTAAAAATATTGTTAGTTATTATTCCAATATCATCGATTTATCAGAGTTGGAATATGAAACTGTAAGAAACCCAAAACAATTGAATCCTAAAAAGCTTAATTTGTTTTGTAATTGGCAATCAGAGGCTGATTCAAATATACAGTTAGGTGTACCTACTGAAAATTCTGGCAAATATGCTTTAAAATCATTACAAGCAGCACTTTTTGCCCTTAAAAATAATTTAGCAGACGCAATTGTAACTGCTCCGATAAATAAAAAAACAATTCAATCAGAAGAATTTAAATTTCCAGGGCATTCAGAATATTTATTAAAGGAATCTGAAGCAAAGTCGTATTTGATGCTTATGGTTTCCGATGAAATGAAAGTAGGATTGGTCACAGCTCATTTGCCATTATCCCAGGTGCCATTAGCTATTACAAAGAAATTAGTAATCGAAAAACTGACTATTTTTTATCAAACATTAAAAACTGATTTTGCCATTTCATACCCCAAAATTGCTGTTCTTGGGCTTAATCCCCATGCTGGTGACAATGGTTTGTTGGGTGATGAAGAAAGTAAAAATATTATACCAGCTATTGAAGAAGCGAATGAAAATGGAATGCTATCATTTGGACCTTTTCCTGCGGATGGATTCTTTGGAAGCAGAGAATACTTAAAATATGATGGTGTTTTGGCAATGTATCACGATCAGGGATTGGCTCCTTTTAAAACTTTTATGTTTGAAAGAGGTGTAAACTATACTGCAGGTTTACCTATCGTTCGAACATCTCCTGTTCATGGTACAGCATATAATATTGCAGGTAAGGGAATAGCAGAAGAATCAAGTTTTAGAGAAGCCATGTTTATGGCTCTTAAAATATTGAGAAACAGAAAGATGCATACTGAAATCACCAAAAATCCACTTCAAACAAGAATAGTGAGAGAAAAGGAGGAAAATTGATTATTTTTTTCCAGTTTTGTATGAATTTTTCAAACTGTTTTACCTACCTTTGCAGTTCTTTAAAACTGTCAAATAATTCGTTTTGAAAGAGAAAACATTTTATAAAAATTTTGATATAAGGTTTGCTGGGATAAATTTCGGCAAAACTTCTATTAATTTTAAAATTGATTCTTTCTTTATGAATTATTATGATCCAACAAATGAAAATGTTTTTGATCTCAATTTGGAATTTGTTTTACAAAAAGAAACTGAAGCATTATTTACTTTATATTTTTTCTTTTCAGGTAAAATAGAGTGTAGTTGTGACAGATGCCTTAACAGATATATTTTACCTGTAAACAAAGAGTTTAAAATGTATTTAAAAGTTGAATCATCTTTAAAAACTGAAGAAGATGATGATATTTTATATGTTTCTCCAAATGAAGTATTTTTTAACATTGCTGACACAATACATGATTTTACACTCATGTTAATTCCGGTAAAATCGTCTTGTGACCTGGCTGGTCTTGAATGCAATCAGGTCATGCTTAAGAAAATAAATGAACTTTCATCAAATCAGAAAAGTTATGATGAGTTTAACTATGGAAATGATAAAAATTTAAACTAAGTCAATAAAAAATAATTAAATAAACTAAAAATGCCACATCCAAAAAGAAAAATCTCAAAAACAAGAAGAGATAAAAGAAGAACACATGATAAAGCCATGATGCCTACTTTGGCTGTTTGCAATACTACAGGTGAAACACACCTTTTTCATAGAGCATATTGGTCAGAAGGTAAGCTTTATTATAAAGGAAAAGTTGTACTTGAGAAAGAAACAAAATAAGCTTTCCGTCAAATACCCCTAATTTATGCGGATTGGACTTGATTTAATGGGAGGCGATGCTGCACCTTTAAAAGTTCTGCAAGGTGCTTTAATGTTTTTGTCAGATAATTTCGATGATACTGAACTTGTTCTTATCGGTAAATTAGAATCAGTTCAAAAACAATATCCAGGACTGGTATCTGCTATTAAAGAATTTCCAAATACTACTTTTATTGATGCCAGTGAAGTGATACAAATGGGGGACATGCCTACAAAAGCTTTTAATCAAAAGAAAAATTCAAGTATTGTTGTTGGATTTAAAATGCTTGCAAGCAATGATTTAGATGCATTTGCAAGTGCTGGTAACACTGGGGCAATGATGGTAGGTGCTTACTATTTTGCAAAACCTATTACTGGCGTTATACGACCTGCTATTGCTACCATTATCCCTAAAATAAATAAAAAAATTGGGATAATGCTTGATATTGGTGTTAATCCTGATTGCAGACAAGATGTACTTGCACAATTTGGACTTTTAGGGTCAAGCTATATTGAGACTATTTTTAATATAAAAAATCCAAAAGTTGGCCTGTTAAACATAGGGAGTGAGCCTGAAAAAGGGAATCTTGTGTCACAAGCAGCCTACCAATTAATGATTAATGAATCTCGGATAAATTTTATTGGAAATATTGAGGGATACGACATTTTATCTGAAAAGGCAGATGTGATTGTTTGTGATGGTTTTACCGGAAATATTGTATTAAAGACAATAGAAGGATTTTACAAATCAATAAAACAAAGAGGGATTGATGATGAGTTCTTTAACTCAATGAATTATGAAAATTATGGTGGAACACCCATTCTTGGAATCAATAAACCTGTAATTGTAGCCCATGGGATGTCATCAGATATTGCTATAAATAATATGCTAAAACAGACACATGCTGTTGTAAAAAATAAATTGATTAATATATTAATAAATTATTTTAATTCAATAAAATCTGAGTAAATGAAAAAAGTCAGAGCATCTGTTAAAGGAATTAATGCATGGGTTCCGCCTGACCTACTTACAAATGCTGATCTTGAGAAAATGGTTGACACTACAGATGAGTGGATTTTAACAAGGACAGGGATAAAAGAAAGACATATTCTTCGTGGGAATCAACGTCCTACATCAGAAATGGGTGCAAATGCTGTCAAAGGTCTTCTTGAGAAAACCAATACCAATCCAGAAGAAATTGATTTACTGATTTGTGCTACAGTATCTCCCGATGTGCTATATCCTGCTACTGCAAATATTATCTCAGACAAAACAGGTATTAAAAATGCTTTTAGTTTTGATTTAAATGCTGCATGTAGTGGATTTTTATTTGCATTGGTTACAGCTTCAAAATATATTGAATCGGGAACACATAAAAAAGTGATTGTTGTAGGGGCCGATAAAATGTCGTATCTTGTTGATTACACCCAAAGAGAAACTTGTATTTTATTCGGTGATGCCGGTGCTGCTGTATTGCTTGAACCAGCAGATGATGGAACAGGTATTATTGACAGTATTTTACATGCCGATGGTTCTGGCTGGCCATTTTTACATCAGAAGGCAGGAGGATCTTTATTGCCAAGTTCTCATGAAACAATCAATGAAAGAAAACACTTTGTTTATCAGGAAGGCCAAACAGTTTTTAAATTTGCTGTAAAGGGAATGGCAGATGTTGCTGCTGAGATTATGGAAAAAAATAACCTTTGTTCCGAAGATGTTGCTTATTTGGTGCCTCATCAGGCAAATTTAAGAATCATTGATGCCACAGCTAAAAGAATGGGTGTATCGCGTGAAAAAGTAATGATTAATATTGAAAGATACGGTAATACTACCAATGCTACAATTCCACTTTGTTTGTGGGAATGGGAAAAAAAGCTTAAAAAAGGTGATAACATTATTTTAGCTGCATTTGGTGGAGGATTTACATGGGGATCAGTATTATTGAAATGGTCGTATAATTCGTAAATTTTGTAAATTATTTTTATGGCAACTACTGCAGATTTTAAAATTGGATTGTGTATTGAATTTAATAATGAACTTTATCAAATAGTTGATTTTCAGCACGTAAAACCAGGGAAAGGTCCAGCTTTTGTGAGAACTAAACTTAAAGGTCTTACAACTGGTAAAGTGATAGATTATACTTTTACTTCAGGTGTTAAAATTACTACAGCAAGGGTAGTTAATCATCCTTATCAGTTTTTATATTCTGATGAAACAGGTTATGTTTTTATGAATATTGAAACTTTTGAACAGGTGACATTATCGGAAGACCTTGTTGAAAATCATGATTTAATGAAAGAAGGACAGGAGGTAGGAATAGTATTTCATGAAGAAACTGAAAGTCCATTATATTGTGAATTGCCAGCTTTTATCGAATTGACTGTAAACTATACAGAAAAAGGTTTAAAAGGTGATACTGCTACAAATACTCTCAAACCTGCAACACTTGAAACAGGTGCAGAGATAATGGTACCTTTATTTGTCGATATTGATGATAAAATTAGAATTGATACCCGCACCCGTACCTATACTGAGAGAGTAAAAAAGTAATATTAAATGACTGATAATCAAGATAGAAGATTTTTTTTCTTTATTGTAAATTAATATAATTAATTTTTTCCTTCTTTTGTTTTTTAGATGAAGAATTATTATACCTTTGCACTCTTTATTGAAGTTCAAAATTTTAAAAATTTTAAATAAGTGGACACTTTAAGTTACAAAACATTATTTGTAAACAAAAATACTATCAGCAGAAACTGGTATTTGGTGGATGCAGAAGGAGAGATTTTAGGCAGATTAGCCTCTAATGTAGCAAAAATACTACGAGGTAAAAATAAACCTGATTTTACTCCTCATGTAAATTCAGGTGATAAAGTAGTTATTATTAATGCTGAAAAAATCAGACTTACAGGAAATAAACTTAGTGATAAAGTTTACATCAGACATACAGGGTATCCTGGCGGTCAAAGATTTACTACACCACGGGAAATTTTAAGTAAGAAACCCGAAAATTTAATTATTGAAGCAATCAGGGGAATGATGCCAAAGTCAAGATTACGCAAAGAATATCTTAAGAACCTCTTTGTTTATACAGGTACTTCACATCCTCATACAGCTCAAAAACCTGTTCAAATAGAAATTTAATTTTAAGAATGGAATATATTCATACCGTTGGAAGAAGGAAAACATCTGTTTCGAGAGTTTTCCTTAAAAAAGGAGAAGGAAAAATTATTGTTAATAACTCCGATTATAAGACATTTTTTAAAACTATCGCTAATCAGGCTATTGTTGAAGAGCCTTTTAAATATTCAAATACTACTGGAATATTTGATGTTTTAATCAATGTTCAGGGTGGTGGAACAACAGGACAGGCCGAAGCTACACGTCTAGCTATTTCAAGAGCTTTAGTTATTTTTAATGAAGAATTTAAAGAAGTTCTTAAACATAATGGACTTTTAAAACGTGATCCACGAATGGTTGAACGTAAAAAGGCAGGTTTCCCAAAAGCAAGAAAAAGATTCCAATTCAGAAAGAGATAATATTATTTTATGGAGATAAATTACGATATAAATGAATTCCTTGATGCTGGTGTTCATTTTGGGCATAATAGCAGTAAATGGAATCCTAAGATGGCTCCTTACATTTTTATGGAGCACAATGGAATTCATCTGATTGATATTAAAAAAACAGTTAGCAAACTGCAAATCGCATGTAGCGCAGCAAAAAACATTGCAAGGTCTGGTAGAAAAATTTTATTTGTTGCCACAAAAAAACAGGCAAAAGATATTATTGAACAGGCAGCCAAAAGAACAGGAATGCCTTTTGTTACTGATCGCTGGTTGGGAGGCATGTTGACTAATTTCAGTACTGTTAGAAAATCTATTAAAAAACTTTCGAATATTGAAATAATGTTTAAAGATGGGACAGTGCTTAATATGAATAAAAAGGAAAGGAATACTTTGCTTAGGGAAAAAGAAAAACTTGAAAAAACCTTAAGTGGTATTATTGACCAGAAAAGATTACCAGCAGCACTTTTTGTTGTTGATATTCGCAAAGAACATATTGCAATTGCAGAAGCAACAAAACTGAATCTTACTACTTTTGCTATTGTTGATACTAACTCTGACCCTACAAAAGTAGATTTCCCCATTCCAGGAAACGATGATGCTACAAAATCAATTTCTTTAATAACTGAAATTTTTACAAAAGCAATCGAAGAAGGTTTGAGTGAAAGGAAAGCTGTTAAAGAAGATATGGAAAAAGATTTACGTGAAAAAGAAACGGGTGACGTTGTAACTGAACCAAGAGAAAGAAAAGAAAGAAAGCGTATTAATAAAAAGCAAACACAGAAAAATGACAATAACTAGTAGCGACATAGCAAAGCTTAGGAAAATTACCGGAGCAGGCATGATGGATTGTAAAGAGGCATTAACTGCAACCAATGGTGATTTTGATGAAGCAATAGACTATTTAAGAAAAAAAGGTCAAAAGGTATCAGCAAAACGTGCCGACCGTGATGCCACAGAAGGTGTAATAGTTGCAAAAATTTCTGAAGATAATAAATTTGGATTATTGGTAGAAGTATGCTGTGAAACGGATTTTGTTGCAAAGAATGCTGATTTTATTGGCTTTGTTAATAAAATTGCTGATGCAGCTTTGAAATTCAGGCCAAACAGTATTGATGAATTGCTGACATTACCAGTTGACAATGTAAAGGTAGCCGACCTGGTTGATGAACAATTAGCAAAAATTGGCGAGAAAATTCAGATTATTAATTACAGGTCTTTATCTTCTGATATTGTAGTTCCTTATATTCATCTTGGAAATAAAATTGGAGTTTTGGTTGCATTAAACAAATCTGACAATCCTGATTTTATTTCTGCTGGAAAAGATATTGCCATGCAAATTGCTGCAATGAATCCACTTGCTGTTGATGCTACCCAAATCGAAAAATCAGTTATTGAACATGAAATGGCTATTGCTATTGATCAGGTACGACAGGAAGGTAAACCAGAAAATATGATTGAGAAAATTGCACAGGGTAAGTTACAAAAATTCTTAAAAGAAAATACCTTGTTAAGCCAGGCTTTTGTTAAAGATAGTACAAAAACAGTAGAGGAATTTTTAAAACAGATTGATAAGGAATTAAAGGTAAATAAATTTATCAGATTAGCTGTCAATGGATAGTTGAAATATTCTTTTTTAGTATAGAAAAAGACCCTTTATTTTTGTATAAATAAAGGGTCTTATTTTTTTAATATCTAATGATGAAATACAAAAAAATTCTGTTGAAACTTAGTGGTGAAGTATTAGGCGGTAAAAATGGCTTTGGTATTGACGAAAAAGCTATAAAATATTATATAAATGAGGTAGAAGATATTGTAAAATACGGGGTAAAGCTCGCAATTGTTATTGGTGGTGGAAATTTTATACGAGGTAATGAGTTATCGTCAAAAGGATTTATAAACCATGTCAGAGCAGATTATATGGGGATGTTGGCAACAGTCATTAATGGAATAGCTCTGTATGAAGCACTTTCTTCAAAAAATATAAAATGCAGGCACATCACTGCTTTCAAAGTGGCAAAAACAGGGGAACTTTATAATCATGATAATGTTATTAAATACTTTGATGAAGGGCAGGTGTTGATTTTTAGTGGTGGAACAGGAAATCCATTATTTACAACTGACACTGCTGCTGCATTAAGAGCTGTTGAAATTGGTGCTGATATTTTACTTAAAGGAACAAAAGTGGATGGTGTGTATTCAGATGATCCGATGAAAAATCCAAATGCAAAAAAATATACAACAATCAGTTTTGATGAAGTTATTAAAAATGAATTAAAGGTGATGGATATAACAGCATTTACATTATGTAAAGAAAACAAAATGCCAATTATTATTTTTGATGCCGGAAAACCAGGTGATTTTAAAAAACTGATTTTTGGTGAGGATATAGGTTCATTAATTAAATAGACTTTAATAACTTTGCCCTTCTAAAAATTCTTAATTTACAGACAATGCCATACTTTTTTACATCTGAATCGGTGTCGGAAGGACACCCCGATAAAGTTGCTGATCAAATATCAGATTCCTTGCTTGATGAGTTTTTACGCTATGACCCCGACTCAAAAGTTGCTTGTGAAACATTTGTAACAACCGGACTTTGTGTAGTTGGAGGCGAAGTTAGAACTCAAGGATATGTTGAAATTCAAGATATTGTGCGAAAAACAATCAGAAAAATTGGTTACACAAAGGCAGAATATCGTTTTGATGCTGATTCATGCGGTGTTATTAGTGCTATCCATTCACAATCAGACGATATTTTTAGGGGAGTAAATCGTGGAGATGACCATGTTCAGGGTGCTGGTGATCAGGGAATGATGTTTGGATATGCCTGCAAAGAAATGGATAATTATATGCCTGTTGCGGTTGAACTGGCCCACATGCTTGTTCAGGAGTTGGCAGCAATCCGCAGGGAAGGAAAAAAAATGAAATATTTAAGACCTGATGCAAAATCACAGGTAACCATCGAATACAATGATAATAATAAACCTATCAGGGTTCATACCATAGTAGTTTCTACACAGCATGATGAATTTGATACTGATTTCAAAATGCAGCAAAAGATAAAAAACGATGTTGAGAAAATTTTAATTCCTCGTGTAAAGAGGCTTTGTCCTGAAAGAGTAAAAAAATTATTTAAAAAAGACTTTATTCTCCATGTTAATCCTACCGGAAATTTTGTTATTGGCGGCCCCCATGGTGATACAGGTCTGACAGGCCGAAAAATTATTGTCGATACCTACGGAGGAAAAGGTGCACATGGTGGAGGCGCATTTTCGGGAAAAGATTCATCAAAAGTTGACCGTTCTGCAGCTTATGCCTGTCGTCATATAGCAAAAAATATGGTTGCAGCAGGTGTTGCCGATGAAGTTCTAATTCAGGTAGCTTATGCTATTGGTGTAGCAGAGCCAGTTGGTTTTTTTGTAAATACAAATGGAACTGCCAAAGCAAAAAATGCTGATGGGAAAAAATTGAAGGATAGCGAAATAGCAGTGAAACTTAAAAGTATTTTTGATTTAAGGCCAGGTGCTATTGTAAAACGTTTTGGGCTTAAAAATCCTATATATGAACCAACTGCTGCCTATGGCCACTTTGGAAGAGATGTTTATCAAAAAGAGGTTACTGTATATTACGATCCTGAAGATATTCGACCCAATTGTAATGGCAAAACATTTAAAAAGATAGTGAAATTCTTTCCATGGGAAGAACTTGATTTTGTTGATAAAATCAGGAAAGAGTTTTCAATTTGACAGTTACTGTCAGACCAATAAAGTTTAGGACTAAACTACAATTCCGTCTGTTAATATTTATCAGGTGGTAAAATTCCCGATTTTATTGATTTATTGTTTTCAGGTTTGCCTGAAATATTTTTATCTTCAGAAATTGCATCAGGAGAAATTTTTTCATTTTTGAAGATATCTTCATTAAATACCAATTTCCCTTTTTTTATTTTTAAATAATTATAGGTTCCATCAGGAACATAAGTCCAGAATTTGCCGGAGTCATCAGGTGTAGGAGGTATTAAATTGTCAAATGCAATCATTTTTTTATGATCAACAAATTTTAATACCACAAAAGCATCTTTGTTAAATTGAAGTTGATATCTCATAGGGTTTGTTCCGGGTACTGAAAAAAGTGGAGCACCGAATACAGCATTGTTATTTTCGTCAAAATGTAATATTTCTACAAGTTTTTTACTGCTTATGTAATTGTTTCCATCCCAACCTAATAAAATATAATAAGGAAGTTTTCCTTTTTTCATTATACCAATATCAAAGTATTGAACACCATACCAGCTTTCCTGAGTTAAAATTGTATCTGTCACAATATCAAATGGAATCATATGAGAATAATCGTATAGTGGTATCAGCTTTAAATTTATACTGTTGAATTGTATTGCCCCATAATACCTGTAAGTGCCGTCATCAAATCGTAAAGTCCAGTTAAAAATTCTGAATGAGTTGTCAGGGGAAACTAATTTATACATGAAATCGAGTTTATTAAAGCTATAATAATAAGAACCTCTGACTTTTAAAGCTTTAACAAAAAGAGGTATAAAATCTGTTAGTGCATCTAAACGGGCAAACTCATTCCAGCCTTCAATAATTGAGTCACCAAGTGTTTTTAATTTTGATTCTAAATTAATAATAGAGTCGAAAGTTATTGATTCATTTTCAATAATTTTTTGATTATCTTTTGTAAAATATTCTGTTTCAGGCTGTTCTGTTACCTTATAAACAGATGTTTTTGCAGGTTTATAACCTTCACTTTCAGTAACTACTTTAATGCTGATAGCAAAATTTATTTCAAACAATTCTATTTTAGGAAATGAAAACAATCCGATAACTTCTCCAAAATTATTGACTAAAGGCGCTCCATCGTGTACTTTATCAACTTTCATCATTGTGAGCAAGCCAGGACCAGTTTCTTCAAAAATTCTTATTATTGATACGTACCCTTCACTAACATATCCCTGAAGCTTGTCATTTATTCCAATTGTAAAAGCTGAATCGCCTTCATAAAGTATTGATTCAGATAACGCTAACGCACTTACTTGTCCATGTTTTTTATATACTTGCAACTTAACAATATCAGCTTTTTCACTTATTATTTCTTTAGAAATAAGTGGATAAATAGTTCCATCAACACCTTTGATAAGAACAGAATCAGCGCTTGCAATTAAATGATTTGTGGTCAACAATATTCCATTGGGATCAATAAAGAAACCTGTTCCTTCATCAATTTTATTTCCTTCCAGCGAAAATGATGAGATATGAACAAGTGCATTTTTTACTTTTTCATAAACTGCAAAAGGTGGCTCTTGTCCGTTTACATTCAGAAAATTAAATAAAAAAACTATTATTAATAAGCGACTATATTTCATAGTGAATTTGCTAATGTGAAACGAATAAATTTTTATTTTATTTCAGCAATGCATCTATTTTTTCAGACACATTTCTAAAAATTCGGTTCGAAAGATCATTACGGTCTGAAAAATGAAATTTTTCTCCAGTGACCTGTTCATATAATTCAATATATCTGTTCATTACCATCTCAACCACTTCATCATTAATATCAGGCATGATGTCTCCTTCTCTTCCCTGAAAACCCTTTTCCATCAACCATTCTCTGACAAATTCTTTTGAAAGCTGTTTTTGTTTTAAACCTTTGGAAAAATTAATTTCATAATCTTTTGCATAAAAGTACCTTGACGAATCGGGTGTATGCACTTCATCAATTAAATATATTTTTCCATCTCTCAAACCAAACTCATATTTAGTATCTACCAATATTAATCCTCTTTGTGCAGCCAGTTTAGTTCCTCTTTCAAATAGTTTGTAAGTGTATTTTTCAAGTTGAACATAATGTTCTTCGCTAACAAGGCCATTATCGATTATAAATTCACGACTGATATCTTCATCATGACCTTCGATAGCTTTTGTTGTTGGAGTGATAATAGGATTATCGAATTTTTGATTTTCAACCATACCTTCAGGCAGGGGAATTCCACAGATACTTCGTTTACCACTTAAATATTCACGCCAGGCATGACCAACAAGATATCCACGTATAACCATTTCCACAGCAAAGGGTTTACATTTAATTCCAATAGATGCTGCGGGATCGGGTACATCAATTAACCAGTTAGGCACTATATCTTCGGTTTGTTTCATTGATTTTGCAGCAATCAAATTTAATATTTCACCTTTATAAGGAATTGGCCTTGGTAAAACAACATCAAATGCAGAGATTCTATCGCTGACTATTAGTAAAAAATGGTCATTTCCAATTTCATAAATATCGCGTACTTTGCCTTTATTCAAACTTATCTGGCCTTTAAAATGAAAATTTGTTTCCTGAATAGCTTCATATTTCATAGCAATCTATTTAAAAATATTCTTAATCAACTTCTTTTATTGAATATGCATTGATAATCTCTTTGACAATTCGATGCCGTGTAACATCATTGACATCAAATTCGAGAATAGTAATTCCTTTTATGTTTTTAAGTATCCTTGTTGCTTTTATCAAGCCTGATTTTTGATGCCCGGGTAAATCTATTTGCGTTAAGTCACCATTTACAATAAACTTGGCATTTGGCCCCATTCTGGTTAAAAACATTTTTAATTGAAGATTTGAACAGTTTTGTGCTTCGTCAAGAATAACATAAGCATCGTCAAGTGTTCGACCACGCATAAAAGCCAGAGGAGCAATTTCAATAATTTTTTTTTCAAGATAAAACCCAAGCTTTTCGGCTGAGAGCATGTCGTCAAGAGCATCGTACAAAGGACGTAAATAAGGGTCAATTTTTTCCCGCATATCACCTGGTAAAAAACCTAGATTTTCACCAGCTTCAACAGCAGGACGTGTTAAAATAATTTTTTTTACTTCTTTATTTTTTAATGCTTTTACTGCTAAGGCTACTGAAGTGTATGTTTTTCCTGTTCCTGCCGGACCTATTGCAAAAATAATATCATGGGTTTGTACTGCTTTTTTAAGTTTTAGTTGGGTTGGTGTTTTGGCTTTAATTGGTTTATTATTCCTGCCGAAAAGTATTAAATTGTCATTGTTGTCTTCAAGTTCTGTTAAGGGATTTTCATTGTTTAAAATGCTTTTTATTTTATCTTCTTCAATAACAGAGTGGTGTTGTGCATATTGAATCAGGTTTTCCCATGCATCTAATGCATACATTGCTTGTTGTGATTCACCAATAATTTTAAGTTCATCACCTCTTAAATACATTTGAACTTCAGGGAAATAACTTTTAACTAATTTGAATTTTTGATCATTTAACCCTATGAGTTCAAGAATATCCGGTACATCTAATTTAATAACAAATTCTTTCAAGCATTTAATTGTTAAATTCTTTTTCAGTGCGAAAATACATTATTCGTTAGTTTTAATTAATTCAATAATTAACATAATAGCTGATTTTTCTTAATTAGATGTTAATTTATACAAAGTGAGAATACTAAATTTACTTTTAAAATTTTTATGCATTTAAACTGTTAAATTCAAGTTAATTTGTGAGTATTATTACTTTGACATCGGATATGGGTATAAAAGACCATTTTGTGGCTGCTGTAAAAGGTTATTTGTTAAGCAATATCAAAGATGCCAGTATAATAGATATTACTCATCAGGTAAGTGCTTTTAATATTTCTGAAGCAGCTTATGTTTTAAGAAACTGTTATAATGATTTTCCTGAAAAAACTATCCATTTAATAAATGTTGACTCTGATAATTCATCTAATGATACCTTTATAGCTGTTAAATTTAATAAACAGTATTTTTTAGGAAGCAACAATGGAATTATTTCATTGGTTACTGACCAAAAAGCTGATGAAATCTGTGTTATTGAGTATAAAAGCAGGCATGATGCCGTTTTCCCTTTGAAAAATATTCTTGCACCAGCGGCTGTTAAAATTGCACAAAAATATAATTTAAATGCAGTAGGTGCTAAAACTGATAAAATGGCTATGATTTCTTCTTTAAATCCTATATTGGAAAAGGATGTGATCAGGGGTATGGTAATTTATATTGATAACTATGGCAATGCAATTACTAATATCAGTAAAAAAGTGATGGAGAGGTATGATTATTCAAACATTCGTATTGAATTTAGTAGTAATGAAGTAATTGAGAATATTTCAGAATTATATACTGATGTTTACCCGGGTGATGCATTATGTTTATTTAGTTCAGGGGATTTGCTTGAAATAGCTATCAATAAATCAAATGCAGCAAAGCTCTTTGGATTACAGTTAAAAAGTAAAGTTTTAATTACATTTTCATAAAATTAGGATGAGAAAAACAATCTCCTTTATTTTATTATTGATTGTTAATCAAGCATTCACGCAAGAATTTTTTGATCCGGTAGGAGCATATTCACGGTCTCTTTCAAACATTTCAGTAACTGCAATAAATCCTTGGGCTGCATTTAATAATCAGGCAGCACTCGCATTTCTTGAAAATCCTTCTATTGGATTTTTTGCTGAAAACAGATATTATTTAAAAGAGATTAATGATGTAGCAATTATTGCCACTTTCCCATTTTATCGAAGATCTTCAGTTGCTATTGACATATTTGCATTAAATTTTTCAAAAGTATTTTCAAGACAAAAATTAGGTTTTGCATACGGTTTAAAGATATCAAAAGATTTTTCGGCTGGTATTCAATTAAATTATTTAAGAACTACAAATTATGACCTACAGTCCAATTCAGTTTTATATGCAGAATTATCAGGGCTTTATTTACTTAATAAGTATTTTATTTTAGGGTTTCATATTTTCAACCCTACGGCTGTGCGTTATGAAAAAGTTACAAACGAGCAAATTCCAACAATTATTCGTTTTGGTATTACTTTTAAAGTTGATGAAAATATAAAAATTATTGCAGAAACTGAACATGCCAATGTGTTTGGATTTTGCTTTAAAACAGGTTTGGACTATAAAATAAATAAAACAATAGGTGTCAGATTAGGTTTTAAGAATAATCCTGCACTGACATCGTTTGGTATTAATTTATGTCTTAAAAGTATTGTTGCAGATATAGGTTTTCAAATCCATCCTGTTTTAGGGAATTCCCCTTCTATTTCAGCTTATCATTACTTTGGAGAAAATAATAATCAATAGCATCACAATGTTTATTATAAAATCTAAAGCAGGAAAACTACTACTTATTGTTTGTTTTTCATTGATAACATTAAAGTTGTTTCCTCAGTCAAAAAGCGAAATTCTCATACAGGAAATTTTAAAGGAAATTATTGAAAATATTGGTACTGAATATGATTTATCAGAAGTTTATGATAAATTAATTTATTATTATCATGAGCCAATTTGTATCAATGAAGTGGATTACAATCAACTTTCAGAACTGTTTTTTCTTTCAGATATACAGATAAATGCAATTCTTGATTATCAAAAACGGTATAAAGGATTTAACTCAATTTATGAACTAAGGAATATTCAGGCATTAGATGATCAAACTATTGAGTTTTTAAGCTATTTTATTAGTTTTAACAAAAATCAGGTAAAAAAAAGAAACATTGATTACTTTTTACCTGTTTATGGTAATGACATACAATTTAAAGTAGAAAGAACCTTTTCTTATGAAGAAGGCTCTTTGCAGGATACTTCATTTTTAGGGAGTATGTATAAAATGTTTATTCGATATATTCATCAGCCTGACAATAAGTTAAGCTATGGTGTTACTATGGAAAAAGATGCTGGAGAAGAGTTTTTTAAAGGTAGCCAAAAATATGGTTTTGATTTTTATTCAGCACATTTATGTTATCAACCTGACCATAAAATTATAAAAACAATTGCTTTAGGCGATTTTAATGCCAGTTTTGGACAGGGATTAGTATTGTCAACAGGTTTTTCAATGGGGAAAACATCTTTTATTGAGCAAATATTTAAATCACGTAACTCTTTTTATCCATTCAGGTCGGTCAATGAAAATGAATTTTTACGAGGAGTTGGCATTAGCATTTCCATTAATAATATAAAAATTTCTGGCTTTTATTCAAATAAAAATGTTGATGCATCAATATTTGATTCCGACACGCTGACTTTTGCTTCGCTTTACGAATCAGGTTATCATCGCACTATTCAGGAAATTAGTAAAAAAGACAGCCTTAATGAACAGGTTTTTGGATTTAATACAAGAATAGGGTTTAATAAATTGGATATTGGTATAAGCTTTTTGCATGGAATTTACAATAATTTCATCTATGGAAATAGTCATCTTTACAATATGTTTAACAGAAACATTAAAAACTTTACCAATGCGGGAATTGATTATTCTTTTGTGATGAAAAAATTTCATTTTTTTGGAGAACTTGCTTCTAATCTTGATAATCTGGCATATTTATCTGGTATCCAATCTGTTTTAACACCATCGTTCAGAATAACATTTTTGTATAGAAACTATCCTGCAAATTATTTTGCACCTTATTCAGGAGCATTTGCAGAAAATTCTATGCCTGCAAACGAAAATGGCTTATTTACAGGTTTTAATTGGAACTTTTTAAAAAAATGGACACTCAGTACTTTTTATGACCACTGTAATTTCCCCTGGCTAAAATATTTAATTAATAAACCTTCAGTGTGTGATGAACTATTAGTTAACCTTACCAATAAATATAGTTATAAGTTTGAACAAAATTTTCGTTTTAAATATAAGTTTTCAGAAAGAAATTATTCAAATTCAGTTTTTCCGATGGGAGAAATAATTGACTGGGAAAAATATCAGTTTCGTTATTATTGTAAGCTAATGATAACAAAATATTTTGAAATTTCTTCTAAAGTGGAAATCAGTATTTCAAAACGACCTGATAAAGCAATTCAAGATGGAATTTTATCGCAGTTGGATATAAGATACCATTGGTTGAATAATGTTTTAGTTTTTCGATATGCTTTATTTTCAATCTCCGATTATGATGCAAGCATTTATTCTTATGAAGATGGTGTGCCGGGTAGCTTTAATTCTATGGCATATTTTGGTGAAGGATTTAGGTTGTATATGTTGTCAGAGCTAAATATTTCTAAAAAAATCACTTGTTTTATTAAAGTGGCGAGAACCACTTATTTTAATTCAATTTCATTGCCAGGTGCAGTAACCACTTTTGATAATAGGAATGAAATAAAATTGATGATTAACTATGATTTTTAAGCAAGAAGTCTTTTTAAATATACCATTACCCCCTGTTCAAAATTGTCAAGCCTGTTGTCAGATAAAAATACTTCCTTAACATCATTAAGAAGTTTTTCTTTTTGTTCACTGCTTGAAAAGTATTGGTTTTTATAGCTCAAAATCATTTGCAATCTTTCATATTCATTAAGTTTATCAAACTCATTTTGTATCTTTTTACAAATATCATTTCCTACTTTGCAAATAATAATCTGAATTTCATTATCGTCAATTTTTGAATCAACAGAGCTAACATAAAGAAGAGTGAATGCTAAAAATTCATTATAACTCAGGTTTGATAAAGTGGCCATAAACTAATTATTTTAATAATAAATGAGCATAAAATTATCTAACGAACTTAATAAATTTATTTTTCAGGAAAAACTTCAATAAGAATTTTTAATTAAAGAAATACAATTACTTAAAATCGTAATTTTGCATTTTCAAATTTAATATGCATGATAAATATAGCTCTATTTGGCCCACCGGGTGCTGGTAAAGGTACTCAATCCAAACTTCTTCTTGAAAAATATAACTTAGCATATATTGCTACAGGGGATATTCTGAGAAAGGAGATTGCAGAAAGAACAGAATTAGGATTAAAGGCAAAAGATATAATTGAAAAAGGTGGCTTGGTGTCTGACGAAATAATTGTACAAATAATTGAACGTACAATTCTGGAAAACCAACAGGTTAGCGGATTTTTATTTGATGGATTTCCGCGTACCTATGTTCAGGCATATATACTTGAAGGTTTATTATTGAAACTGAATACTTCATTAACCTGCATGATCAGTTTAAATGTTCCCCGGACAGAATTAGTGCAGCGACTTTTGGAACGTTCAAAAACATCCCAAAGAATTGATGATACACCTGAAGTCATTGAAACACGATTAGAGGAATATGAATTAAAAACAGCACAGGTTGCCGATTTTTATAAAGAAAAAGGTATTTATATTGATATATTAGGAACTGGAACAATTCCTGAAGTATTTTCAACACTTAATCACACAATAGAAACCATGCTTAGAAAAGTATGGATGAACATTGTACTGATTGGTTATCCGGGTGCAGGTAAAGGCACTCAGGCTATGAAACTGGCAGAGAAATACAATCTGGTATATATCTCCACTGGAGACATGATGAGGAATGAATTGAGTAACAATTCAGATGTTGGATTAAAAATTCGCCCTTTTCTTGAAAAAGGAACTATTGTCCCTGATGAAATTGCCATTAAACTTATTGAATCAAAAATTAAAATGAATTCTAAAGCAAATGGATTTATTTTTAAAGGTTTTCCTAGAAATTTAGTACAGGCTTATATTCTGGATGGAATGTTACGAAAAATGAATTCTACAGTAAGTAAGGTTTTATTTTTAGATGTTCCTGTACTTGAAGCTATTAAAAGATTAAACACCAGAGCAAAATCTCAAAAATCAAGACCTTATGATATGAGTACTGACCTCATTTTACAGAGATTGGAAGAATTTGAAAAAATAACTTACCCAATTGTTGATTATTATAAAAAACTTGATAAACTTGTTGCAATAAGTGGTTTAGGGTCAGAAGAAGAAGTAGGAAGACAAATATTTTCAGAAGTTGAAAAGACGCTAAGGCAAATTCGTTAGAAAAAAAAACTGCCTATTGTGCTTCAATAGGCAGTTTTCAGAATTAATATATTTTACTATTTTTTCAATAACTTTTTTCGGAAAAGAAAACTAATTCCAAGAACTGCTAAAATTCCAAGTCCCCCATCTATAGGAGTTTGAACTGGTGGTGGAATAGGTTGACTAAATAAATCTGAAATAAATATCGGTGTAACCATAATGATTATAACCAAACTTATGTGTAAAATGATTCTTTTCATGATCCTAACTGAATTTAAAGAAATTCTCATACCGCAAAATTAAAAACAAATTTTAAATAACAAAAAAAAATCTTACAATTATTAATATAATAAAACAAAATTAATGTCAAATTCTGTAAAACTAATCGTAAGAAAATTCAAGTATAAAGATAATATTAAGTTTTAAACAAAAAAAATTAATTTATTTTTTTTGTTTTTTGATGATTTTTAATAAACAACAGATTAATAGTAAACTTATAATAATTAGAACTCTTTACTTTAATATTGTATAATTGCTTTTGAAATTTTCTGTCGAGAATTGAATGATATGGTAAGCACCTTTTGGCCAATTTTCAGTATTAATTATCACATTTTCATGAAGCAGATTTAATTTTTGATACATGAGTTGTCCGAGTGAATTAATAATCTTAATATTTATTGGAGTATTGTTTTTTGATTGTATTATTAAATAATCACTAAAAGGATTAGGGTAACATGTTGATTTTAAGTCTATTTTTTCCTGAATATCTGATTTCCAAACACCTACAGCATTGGCAACAATTTTTAATCCTATGCATCCCATGCTTGATTTTGTAATCAAAATTACAGAATAATCACCGGCTTGCTCATAAATATGATTTACATTTCCTTTTTTGTTACTGGTTTGTCCATCTCCAAAATTCCACAAATACTCCTCAAGAGTTCCATTTATTATAGTTGACGAATCTTGAAAAGTAACATCCAAGGGAAAATATCCATTTGGTGGATTTGCAATGAAATTAACATTTGGTAATGGAGATACATTTATTTCTGAAGTATCAAAATTTGGACAAAGGCCATTGGTTGTTATTTCATATATAAGCTTATATTTCCCATACCCGATATCAGGATTGAAGAAATTGCTTATTACTCCTTTTCCATACCATTTCCCGTTTGATGGGATGCCTTTTAATTCTATTTTATCTGAATTTTCACACACCGGAGCAAATATTCCTGCTTCAGGTTTAGTTGTTTCCAATACAAACATATTTATAGTGTCAGTATTTTTACAACCATCAGCGTTTAAATATGTATAAATAAGTGAGTAGCTTTTGTTTTTAATAACATTTAACTGAGATGGAGAAAAATAATTTGTATCGTTTTCTTTATAAACTCCTGTACCTGACCATACCCCATTTTTATCGTTTGGCACACCAAATAATGGTTTATTGTTGCCATTATAACAAACAGTGTCGTCTTTTCCTGCATCAACAACAGTTTTTACTTTATCTCCTGTTGTCAGGCTTCCTGCTTTCTGATATTTACATCCATTTTTATTTTTGATTAAAATGTTAATGTTATAAGTGTTAAAGGCTTCATAGAAGTTTTTTACAAATGTCTGATTTCCTGAAGAATATTGATTATCAATAAACCAGAAAACTGAATCATGCTCTCCTTTGATATTACTTAATGAAAGTTGGAATGTGCCACAACCAGAATCAGCTACATTTATATCTGCAAAAGCACCAACAATTAGTTTCACAGGAAAAACCAAAGTAGTACTACCTGGAACGGGGCATTTATTGTCCCTGATCCGGATGATATATGGTATTGTATTTTTTGATGTTATATTGGTTTGTGGTAGCAATTTAATTGTTTGTTCAGGTTTGGATGGTTGACTATTGTTGTAGTCAATAATTGGGTTGGAATGAACAAAAAATACAGAGTCTCCATCAATATCATTTGCTTTTATTGTTGTTTCAGTTCCAGACCAGGTGCAAATTTCAGGTAGTTGAGGTAACAAAAGTTGAGGTGCTGTGTTAGCAGACTGATTTGTAAATTGCATCATGAATTCACGTGTAAACTCTTTATATATCTGACCGCCAACATATTGTTTAATTTTTATTGCAAATAGAGCTACTTCTGTATTCATTGGTCGAAAAGTCAATTGTCCGTAATCAGCAGTTAATTGGATACCTCTTGGTTGTGTCAATGTTTTATTTGGGAAACCCCAGAAATAGCAAGGTTTATCGTAGGAATATTGTCCTGTATAAGATACTGGATTAAGGTCAGGTTTCATTGGCTTTGTAAATTCATAACTCAGTGAATCTGTGAGAATAGAATCGTTGAAAAGTGTCATTGCCTGTGAAACAGATACTCCTTTTACACCTAAAAACTCAGGTGTTATCATAGGAAGTATATTTTCATCACCATTTAAACAACGATTCAGGTAAGACTCGATGTAAAAATTACTGGATGCCGGTCCAGTTGTTATCAACGAGCTACGTTTTCCCTGAGCATAGTAAAATATTATTTCACAGCAATTGCCAGAGGAGGAAAGATCTAATGTAGCCTGATAAGTGTAACTTTTTATACCTATATTTGAACAGATTGGCTTTGAGCATCTTGTACATTGTGAAGCACAAACATTACTAACATCCACTATTGATATTGGAGCAATGGTTTGACTTGAAATTATAGTACCAGTTGTTTTACATTTTGCTTTTATTGTTGCATTTCCTGGATTTGCATCAAAACAATTGACATATAAAATTAAATTTACCAGAAATTTGTTGTTCCCTATATAGTTTGGATATAATTCACCACCTGAAATTGATTGTGCATTTAATCGTAACATCAAAAATGTAAAACAAATTAATAATTTTAAATTCATCAATTATTTTTTTTTCAAAATTAATTGATAATGAAAGGCTGTTCTAATTAAATTTCTAACAATTTATCAATATATTTTTACCTATTAATATAATGAAGAGTTTTCTTACATCTGATTATTATTATAATTTTGTGTTTGTCCCAATTAATTGAAAATGAATACAAGACGGAAATTTATTAAAAATGCAGCCCTTTTAACTGCCTTCGGATCATTTTATCCTGTATTATCAAAAAGCGAAACTGAGAAAAAATCTTTAATATCAAATGATAAAAAAATCAGTAGTAAAAAACTTCCCATTGTTATTTCAACATGGAATCATGGTATGGCTGCTAATGAAGCTGCCTGGAAAGTACTTATCAATAAAGGATGTTCATTAGATGCTGTTGAACAGGGCGTAAGGGTTTCTGAATCTGATCCTGAAGTAACCAGTGTTGGATATGGAGGTTTACCAGACCGTGAAGGACATGTTACGCTTGATGCCTGTATTATGGATAAAGATGGAAATTGTGGCTCAGTTGCTTTTTTAGAGCATATCATGAATCCAATTTCTGTAGCAAGAAAAGTGATGGAAAAAACTCCGCATATAATGCTTGTAGGAGAAGGTGCATTGCAATTTGCACTATCGAATGGTTTTAAAAAACAAAATCTGTTAACCCCTGAAGCAAAGTTAAGATGGGAGGAATGGATGCATTCTGAAAATTATCATCCTGAACCTATTCAGGATAAAAAAAATCACGATACAATAGGAATGTTAGCACTAGATATGGAAGGTAATATTGCAGGAGCATGTACTACCAGTGGTCTTGCATGGAAATATCATGGTAGGATAGGCGATTCACCCATAATAGGAGCAGGTTTGTTTGTTGATAATGAAGTTGGAGGTGCTTGCGCTACAGGTAAAGGCGAAGCAGTAATAAAAATTGTAGGTAGTCATTTGATAGTGGAACTGATGCGGCAGGGCAAATCACCATTGAAAGCATGTCAGATTGCCGTTGAACGTATTGTTGCCAAACAACATGATTTTAATAATTTTCAGGTTGGATTTTTAGCTCTTAATAAAAAAGGAGAAATTGGTGCATTCAGCATTTCCAAAGGGTTTGAATATGCTGTTTTTGAAAATGGTACTAACAAATTAATTAAGTCATCAAGTTATTTGAAATAAACTTTATTATCTGGCTTTTTTAATAAAAATAAAAGAACAAGGAAGGCAGATATAAAAAATATACCCAATAAAATTACTGAATTTCTCATACTTCCACTAATTTGCTCTATAAAACCATAGCTGGCTATACCAAGAACTATAGCAATTTTTTCTGTAAACTCATAAAAACTGAAGAATGATGCAGTATCAACTGTTTTTTCAGGAATAAACTTTGAAAAAGTGGACCTAGACAGACTTTGAATTCCTCCCATTACAAGTCCTACCATAAATGAAAGAATAAAAAAACCGTTCGCTTTTGTAGTAAAATACGCTGTGATGCACATTATAACCCACCCTGCCAGTAATATTGATATTGCCTTTAAATTAGTTGTTTTTTCTGACAACCAGGCTGCAAGCTGAGCACCAACCATTGCTACCAATTGAATAAGTAATATTGATAATATAAGCTTCTCAGTAGGAACATTTAATACTTTAGCTCCAAAAAGTGATGCCATATAAAGTACTGTTTGTACTCCCATGCTATATATAAAAAATGAAAAAAGAAAAATTTTCATATTTTTATGATGTCTGACTTCCTGAAATACCTTTTTTATTTCATTAAAACCGCTTAATAAATAATGATGCTTTTTCTCTTCTTTTAAATAACCTGATGGTAAATAGTAAAATGAATATTGAGCAAAACCTATCCACCATATTCCAACAGATAAAAAACAAATTTGAGGTGCTAATGTTTTACTGGTTATGCCAATTTTTTCAGCATTTAATATAAACAATAAGTTAATGACAAGCAATATAAAACCACCTAAATATCCAAGTGAAAAACCTTTTGCACTTACCCTATCTCTTCTGTCTTCTGTTGAAATTTCAGGTAAATAGGCATTATAAAATACAAGACTTCCATTAAATCCAATATTTGCCAGAATAATGGCAATTATTCCAAAATGAATATTATAACCATTAAAGAAAAATAATGACATACTCGTTAATGCACCTAAAGTAACAAAAAAACGCATGTATGATTTTTTTTGTCCACTATAATCAGCTATTCCTGACAAAACAGGTGAAATAAATGCTGTGATCAAAAATGAAAATGAAAATGCATAACTATAAAGTACACTATTTTTAATTGAAAATCCCAAAAAAATTACCATATCATCATGAAATGCTGATTTTGTGATATTCTCATAAAATGGAGGGAAAATGGCAGCTGTCATAACAAGAGGGAAAACTGAATTAGCCCAGTCGTAAAATGCCCAGGCATTTATTATTCGCTTATTATTTAAAACATACTGCTTCAGGAGGAACGACTTTGAAGTTTATTGGCTAAATTTAATAAATACTGGGTTTGACTTTTTGAAAGTTGTTTGTTTGATAAAATCTGTTTTTTATAAAATGATACTTCATCTTTTGAAAGGGGATTATTTCTTAGCTTTATCAGTGATTTTAATTGTTGTTCCCTAAAGATAAAATTCATAGGGTATTTTTTTACTAAACCGGATGAGTATTGCATGGAGATTTCATTCCTGCACTCAACTTCATCATAAATTTTCATTAAAAAATATTCCGATTCAGTATCCAGTATTGGATCATTATGTTTTTTTGTTAAAAATTGCAAGCCTTTAGCTTTGTCTCCAGATGGAATAAAAAGCATAAATGGTCTTAAATAGTAATAATTTGAATAAACAACATCGGTTAAGTACAAATATAAACCCGAAGTAAGGTAAAATCCATAAAACTGACTCTCTTTATTTAATGTATTTTTAATTATACTCAAATTTTTCTTTAATTCTACAACAGCTTGAATATATTTGCCGTTCATTACATCATACCTTGACATCAATGAGTAAATGACAATTTTGAGGAATTGATTTTCATTGGTATTTAAATTACCTATTTTGTTTCTTGCAGTATTTAATGAACTGTAAAACAATTCTACATTTGTTGTTGTATTTTCACCGGAAATAATTTTCCACCAATAAAAATTTGCTGCATATAAATATGTCCATGGCGAAAAACTGTAATTCTTTTTTAATTCCTGTAATACATTATCGGCTTTAATAAACTCAAAATTATAGATATAGTTAAACCCTTCGTAAACTGCATCTCTTACTTTAACCTGGCTGATAATACCTGTTTTTTCCTCAGGTCTTGAGTTTAATTTATATACAGGTACTGAACTTAGAATACTTATTATCAGTATTTGATAAAATTTGTTCACGTAATATTTTTGTAAAAACCGCAAAGTTAACATATTATTTTGTAGTAAAACATCGATATTATCATATTACTCACGACTACTAATTTTAAAACAATATTTAAAAACCTGTTTTTATTTTTTTGGTTAAAAACAAATTATTTACTTTCTGTTTACCACTCTTAACTTTGCTGCAATCTTGTTAAGATATTAAATACCATGATTCATTTTTTTCATTCAATAAACAACAGATATTACATAGTTGAATCAAGACATGAGCTTGATAAAAAGGATATTGAAAAATTAAAGTGGCTGTTTGGGCAAGCAGACATTGTTGACGTAAAAATTCTGAAAGGTAAATTTATTGGTCCCAGAAAAGAAATGGTTACGTCTTGGAGCACCAATGCAGTCGAAATTACTCAAAATATGGGTATTAATGGCATTTTACGTATTGAGGAATTTTTTCTTTTTAATGAAGGTGATAGATATGACAAAATGCTTCAGCAGATTTACCTTAATCTGGGGCAGGATGTTTTTAATTTGTCAAAAATTCCTGAACCTGTTGAATTTATTATAAATATCAAAGCATATAATGATAAAGAAGGTTTGGCATTAAACGATGAAGAAATAGAATACCTTATCGATGTTTCCAAAACTATTGGCAGAAAGCTGACAGATAGTGAAGTATATGGATTTGCACAAATAAATTCAGAGCATTGCAGGCATAAAATTTTTAACGGTAGATTCATCATTGACGGTCAAACAATGCCTGATTCATTATTCTCATTAATTAAAAAAACTTCAAGCATTAATAAAAACAGGATTGTTTCTGCATATAAAGACAATGTTGCGTTTGTAGAGGGGCCAAAAGCAATGCAGTTTGCCCCGAAAACACAAGATAAATCAGACTTTTTTGTCCTTAAAGATATTGAAACAGTATTATCACTTAAAGCAGAAACACATAACTTTCCTACTACAGTTGAACCCTTTAATGGTGCTGCAACAGGCTCTGGCGGAGAAATCAGAGATAGAATGGCTGGAGGAAAGGGAAGTTTACCTTTAGCAGGTACGGCTGTTTATATTACTTCTTATCCAAGGTTAAATGGCGGACGAATTTGGGAAAAAAATACAAATGAAAGAAATTGGCTTTACCATACTCCCGAAGAGATTTTAATCAAAGCATCAAATGGAGCATCTGACTTTGGAAACAAATTTGGTCAGCCGCTGATTTGCGGTAGTTTATTAACATTTGAATACTTTGGAGAAATAAGAAAATGGGGATACGATAAAGTGATCATGCTGGCAGGGGGAATAGGTTTTGCTAAAAAACATGAATCTCAAAAAGGCCATCCAAAATCAGGTGATAAAATAATTGTTATGGGAGGTGACAATTACAGAATTGGCATGGGAGGTGGAGCAGTTTCATCGGTAAACACTGGTGAATTTAATCATTCAATTGAATTAAATGCAGTACAACGGTCAAATCCGGAAATGCAAAAACGTGTTGCTAATGCAATACGTGCATTAATTGAATCAGAAACAAATCCTATCGTATCAATTCATGATCATGGTGCAGGTGGACATCTGAATTGCATTTCTGAACTGGTCGAAGATACAGGTGGAACTATTGATATTTCGAAATTGCCGGTAGGCGACACAACTTTATCAGCCCGTGAAATTTTAGGGAATGAATCACAGGAAAGAATGGGATTAATTTTAGCAGAATCAGATATTTCGTTGTTGGAAAAAATTTCTGAACGTGAGCGAGCCCCCTTTTATGTTGCAGGTTGTTGTACCAATAATCATCATTTAAAATTTGAAGATAAAAATGGCAAAAATCCTGTTGATATTGATTTAACATACCTATTTGGAAAACCACCTAAAACAATTCTTGAAGATAAAAGTGTTGATTATCATTTTCAGGAAATTATTTATAATTCTGATAAATTAGAATATTATTTAGAACAGATACTGCAGATAGAGGCAGTGGCCTGTAAAGACTGGCTGACAAATAAAGTTGACCGTTCAGTTACAGCAAAGGTCGCATTACAGCAGTGTACTGGTCAGATTCAATTGCCATTGAATAATCTTGGTGTAGTAGCACTCGACTATATAGGTAAAAGAGGCATAGCAACTTCTGTTGGACATGCACCAGTAGCTGCAATAGTAAGTCCTGAAACAGGCAGCAGATTGAGCGTTGCTGAAGCATTGACCAATATGGTATGGGCACCAGTACAGGATGGTATCAGAGGGATATCATTAAGTGCCAATTGGATGTGGCCGGCAAAAAATGAAGGAGAAAATGCCAGACTTTATAATGCAGTCAAGGCAGTTAGTGATTTTGCAATTCAACTGGGAATCAATATTCCAACCGGAAAAGATAGCCTTTCAATGGTTCAGAAGTATCCTGATGGTGAAAAAATATTTTCTCCGGGTACTGTTATTATAAGTGCCATTGCTGAGGTGGTTGATTTTAGTAAAGTTGTTACTCCTGCTTTAAAAAATTGTGAAAATTCTTATTTAATTTATATTGACTTTTCACATTCAGGTTTTGAGCTTGCCGGTTCCAGTTTTGCTCAAATAAATAATTATATCGGTACAAAAACTCCTGATATTTCTGACCCCGAATATTTTGCCAAAGTTTTTACTGTTGTACAAAAATTAATAAAGGAAGGATTAGTTTTATCAGGTCATGATGTTTCAGCAGGTGGATTGATTACAACATTACTGGAAATGTGTTTTCCCGACAATTACAGTGGTATTGATACCGATTTTTCGGATTTTATTGAAAAAGATATTATTAAATTGTTATTTTCTGAGAAACCATCCGTTGTGGTTCAAACCGAAAGGCCGGATGAGGTTACTAATATATTAGTTTCAGAAAATATTATCTTTTACAAAATTGGTAAAGTAAATTTTAATAATAAACTGAACCTCAGCTTTGATAATCAGAAGTTTAGTCTTGATGTAAGTAAGTTCAGGGATATTTGGTTTAAAACATCATATTTATTTGATAAAAAGCAGTGTGGAGAAGATTTATCACTGATGCGCTATAAAAACTATAAAGTTCAGGAATTAAAATATGCATTTCCTGCACATTTTACAGGAAAGATGTCACAATATGGATTAAATCTTCTCAGAAAAGATATGTCAGGTATTAAAGCTGCTATCATCAGAGAAAAAGGTGTTAATGGAGACCGTGAAATGGCTTTTCTGATGTACTTAGCTGGTTTTGACGTTAAAGACATTCACATGACGGATCTTATTTCAGGCAGAGAAGACCTTACAGATGTCAATATGATTGTATTTGTTGGAGGTTTTTCAAACTCTGATGTATTGGGGTCGGGTAAAGGTTGGGCAGGTGCTTTTCTTTTTAATGAAAAGGCAAAAGCTGCACTCGACAATTTTTATAACAGGCAGGATACACTAAGTCTTGGTGTATGTAATGGTTGTCAGGTGGTCATTGAGCTTGGTTTGATTAACCAGAATCACAATGAAAAGCCTCAGATGTTATTGAATGATTCCCATAAATTTGAATCAGCTTTTCTCAATGTTGATATCACTGATAACAATTCAATAATGTTAAAATCACTGTCAGGTTCACGACTTGGTATTTGGGTAGCACATGGTGAAGGAAAATTCAATTTTCCATATAGTGAAGATAAATACAATATACCTATGAAATATAGTTATTCTGAATACCCGGGCAATCCTAACGGATCAATGTTCGATGCAGCTGCACTTTGCTCAGATGATGGCCGCCATCTGGTAATGATGCCTCACCTTGAAAGAGCATTTTATCCCCATCACTGTGCTTATTATCATCCCGATCGACAAAATGATGAAATTACACCATGGGTTGAGGCCTTTGTTAATGCAAGAATATGGGTTGAAAAGTTTATTAATTAAATTTGCATAAAGGCAGAAATAGCTGTGTTATTTACTATTTCAGACAGTGGACAAATAAACCACTGCGAAGCTTAGGTTCAAACCATGTTGATTTAGGGGGCATTATTTTCCCTGAATCAGCAATATCTATAAGTTGTTGAATGGTAACAGGATAAAGGGCAAATGCCACTTTCATTTCTCCTGAGTTGACTCTTTTTTCAAGTTCACCTAAGCCTCTGATTCCACCAACAAAATCAATTCTTTTATCTGTTCTGGGGTCTTCTATTCCCAGAATCGGTTCAAGAATATTTTTTTGTAAAACATTTACATCAAGAACCTCCAAAGGATCGTTATTGTCGTAAGTGTCAGTTTTTGCTGTCAATTTATACCATTCACCATTTAAATACATACCAAATTCATGTAATGCCTGTGGTTTGTAAATATTTTTACCTGTTTTTTCAACTGACATTACCTTATTAATTTTTTCAATGAATTCAGTTTCAGTGTTTCCATTCAGGTCTTTAACAACACGGTTGTAATCGATAATACTCAGATGACTGGAAGGAAAAATTACTGTCAGAAAAAAGTTATATTCCTCTTTACCATTGTGGTTGATATTTTCTTTTTTCATCTCAGTGCCAATTTTTGCAGAAGAAGCAGACCGGTGATGTCCATCCGCAATGTAAGTATATGGTACTTTTTCAGCAAACAATAGCGTTATTTCATCAATCAGGTTTTTATCGTCTATCACCCATAAGGTGTGATGAACACCATCATCGGCAACGAAATCATATTCTGGACTTTCTAAAATTACATGATTAATGATATTGTCGATTTCAGGGACATCGGGATAGGTCAGAAAAACAGGTTCAGTGTGTGCCCCTACAGCTTTAAAATGCATGATACGGTCAATTTCTTTTTCTGGGCGGGTTAACTCATGTTTCTTAATAATATCATTAAAATAATCTTCTACTGATGAGGCAGCAACAAGCCCAATTTGAGAAACACTACCCATTACGAGTTTATAAACATAATATTTTTCACTATCATCCTGAAAAAGAATCCCTTTTTTAAGAAATGTTTCAAAATTTTCTCTTCCTTTTTGATACACAGGGTCAGTATGAATGTCGATTCCTTGCTCAAGGTCTATCTCGGCTTTTGCAATATGATAAAAAGAATATTCATTGCCTTCTGCTTCACGTCTGGCTTCTTCAGAGTTTAAAACATCATAGGGCTTACATGCAACCTGTTTAACAAGATTTTTAGTAGGTCTGACCCCTTTAAAAGGTTTAATTATTGCCATTTTATTTAATTTTAGTGATTTATACTTATTAAATTTATTTTTTTTATGTTGGCAATGTTAGTAAATAATTATGTTTTATCAGGATAATTTTGAGAAATCAGAAAACTAATAGTCTGGTCTTTTTAATATCTCAGATAGAATAACTGCTTTCAATGGTTCGAAAGTAAATGCCATATTATCCTCGTCTTCATCTTTATCTTCATCCAGTATCTTTTTTGTTTCTGTTGGTTTTACCAGAGAAACAACATCAACAACTTCACCTATTTCTTTATTTTTATATGTGTCTTCGTATGAATAGTCAGGGATTGGTTCTGTATCATAAGAAGTTATGTTCTGTTCATAATTTTCAATAACGACAGGTGATTCATCAGGCAAAGGCCTTTCAAATGTTTCATATTCCTGACCAGTTTCAGTAACGACAGTTTTTTTTGAACTCAACGGCCTGGGTTGAGCTTCTTTAACTTCCTGATAGGTGGGTTGAATCGGTTCAAATTTGTCAATTTCGCGTTGTATCCTTTTCAGGATATCTTCGTCATCTTCTTGAATTTCAGGTTTTGCTGTTTGCTTTGTCTTTTTCTTCTTTAGCAGAGGTGCTATTATTGTAAGAATAATAAAAAAAAGATAAAGTAATGTTTCAAATTTCATTTGACGTTGTAAATTGCCCTCGTTTTTAAAATATTTGTAAAGCTTTGCTTCTACAAATTTAATAATTGATTCAATAACTTAAAAAATATTTATCATGACCAGAAAACATAATTTTAATGCAGGACCTTCGGTTTTGCCATTAATTACTTTAGAAGAACTTTCAAAAGCATCACTTGATTTTAATGGAATTGGCATGTCAATTCTTGAAATTTCTCACAGGAGTAAAGAATTTGAAGCTGTTATGACAGAGACTACAGCACTTTTTAAAGAATTGCTTAATATTCCTGATGGTTATCATGTACTGTTTTTAGGAGGTGGTGCATCTACACAATTTTGTATGGTTCCATATAATCTGATGAATAAAAAATCAGGTTATCTTGTAGCAGGTGAATGGGGTAAAAAAGCGCATAAGGAAGCTAAATTTTTTGGTGATGCTTTAGAACTTGCATCATCAGCTGATAAAACTTTCAGTTATATCCCCAAAAATTACACGATTCCTGAAGACCTTGATTATTTTCATATTACTACAAACAATACTATTTTTGGAACAGAGATACGTTACGACATGGATAGTCCTGTACCTTTGGTAGCTGATATGTCATCTGATATTTTCAGCAGGCCGGTTGATGTGTCAAAATATGTCTTAATTTATGGGGGAGCACAAAAAAATCTGGCTCCGGCAGGTGTTACTTTTGTAATTGTTAAAGAAGATGCACTTGGTAAAGTTGAACGTCCGATTCCGACAATGCTGAACTATCAAACCCATATTAATAATCAGTCAATGTTCAATACACCTCCGGTTTTTGCAATTTATGGTGCCTTAATAACCTTACGTTGGTTAAAAAATATGGGAGGCCTTAAAATTATGCAGGAAAAAAATGAAACAAAAGCAAAACTTCTTTATGATGAAATTGATAGAAATCCTTTATTTGTTGGAACAGTAGCAAAAGAAGACAGGTCGGTTATGAATATATGTTTTATTATGAATGATGGATTTAAAGAATTAGAGGATGAATTTTCGAAATTCTGTTCAGCACGTGGAATGGTAGGTTTTAAAGGACATCGTTCGGTAGGTGGATTCAGATGTTCAACGTACAATGCGCTACCTATTGAGTCTGTTCAGGCAATGGTGGACGCCATGAAGGAATTTGAAAAATTGAAAGGTTAATTTTAAAAAGTAAAGTCATGAAAAAAGTTTTAGTTGCAACAGAAAAGCCTTTTGCAAAGGTTGCTGTTAAGGGAATAAAAGAGGTACTTGACAAAGCAGGATTTGAGTTAGTTTTACTTGAAAAATATAAAGATCCTTCCGACCTGCTCAAAGCTGTTGAAAATGTTGATGCAATGATAATTCGTTCCGATATTGCTTCAAAGGAAGTGATTGAAGCATGTAAAAATCTTAAAATAGTAGTCAGGGCAGGCGCTGGTTATGATAATATAGATTTGCCTGCATGTACTGCCAAAAATGTTGTGGCAATGAACACACCAGGTCAAAACTCAAATGCAGTTGCAGAATTGGCTATAGGGATGATGATTTATCTTGCAAGAAACAAGTTTGATGGTTCTTCCGGAACTGAATTAAGAGGTAAAAAATTAGGCATACATGCTTATGGCTATGTTGGACGATTTGTCGCCACTATTGCTAAAGGATTTGGGATGGAAGTTTATGCTTATGATCCTTATGTTAAAGCCGAAATGATAGAAGAGGATGGCGTTATTCCTGTAAGTTCAGTAGAAGAACTTTATAAAACCTGTCATTATGTGTCACTACATATGCCAGCAAATTCAGAAACAAAAAAATCAATTGGTTATAAATTACTTAGTTTAATGCCTGAAGGTGCCAATCTGGTGAATACTGCAAGAAAAGAAGTTATTGATGAAGAAGGTTTATTGAAAATGTTTGCTGAAAGATCTGATTTCAGGTATATGTCAGACATAGAACCTGAATGTAAAGCAGAACTGCTTGAAAAATATGCAAACAGAATTTATTTTACTCCAAAAAAAATGGGAGCACAAACAGAAGAAGCCAACATCAATGCAGGGATTGCTGCAGCACGTCAGATAGTTGAATTTTTTACTAAAGGTGACATCAGGTTTAAGGTAAATTAATAATGTTTATTGATAAACTGTTAAAAAAATTTCTGTATTTGTAAAAAACAATTGTATATTTGAACAAAAATTTAATAGAATGACAAAGTTTAGAATTTTAATGATTTGGGCTGTTTTAGGTTCAATGATTTTCGTTACTAACTCTTGTGTTGAAGACAATCCAACCATTATTCTCCCTGATAAATATACAGGACCAACTGAAAATGGTAATCTTGAAATTTTTGCACGTAAAGGCACTTCAACAGGCCCTTACCTGGGAAATGCAGTTGTTAAAATATTTTTAACAGATGTTGACAGAACCAATGGAAATGTTTACCAGTCAAATGTAACTGATCCTGTTGATCCTATTGCACATGGAGCACTTTTTAGCAGCCTTCCTTTCCAAAAATATTATATTAGTGTCAGTTGGACTGGTTCTGATGGTACATGGATGGGGGTAGGTGAAAGTTTTTGCCCAAAAGGAACTACGACCAAGTACCATGTTACTTGTATTCAATAATTTCAATTAAATATGAATAGCCATTCTCTTTATTCAGAGAATGGCTATTTTTTTAACCTGAAGAAATAATTTAAACTTATGAAAAAAATAATTTTTATCTTTATAACGCTCATCTTAACAAGCTTTTTGTTTATTTCATGCGATAAGGATAAACCTGGCGAACTTAAGGTTTTGGTTAAATCAGGGACAAGGTATTTTGGTAATGTACTTGTAAAAATTTATAACTCTGAGACAGCAAAAGCAAATGATAGTGCTTATGCTACTGCAAAAACCACAATAAACCAACCTGAAGTATATGGTGCCCTTTTTATTGAACTTCCACCACAAAAATATTTTATTTCAACAGAGTTTATTGACAGCAACAACACCTATACAGGTGAAGGTGAAGCAACCGTAACTGCTGGAAAACAAATAACATACACTCTAGAATGTACAAAAACTGCTACAGGAAGTTTTGAGGTTTTTGTGAGAGAAAATGCATTAAACGGCCCTTATGTTCCTGATGCAAAGGTTGAAATATTTTTATCTGAAAATGACAGAAACAATGGATATGCATATCAAACAGCATTCACTCCATCTGTTGATTTTGATAAAGTGGGTGCAAAATTTGAAAATTTACCCTATCAGAAATACTATTTTAAAGCCAGTTTTACAAAAGGATCAGATTTATGGCTTGGTGTGACTGATGCATTTATTGTAATAGGAAATAAAAAAGTACTTAATATTTTATGTACTAAGTAACAAAACGAATGTAAAAAATTATATCATGAAACATTTCCAATTTTTTATTTTTTTATTGATTGGTATTTTCACTATGTCAACTTTTTCATGTGATGAAAATTCACCTGCAAAAGTTACTGTTTTTGTTAAAGCTGATGGAAAATACTGGTCAAATGTTACTGTTAAATTGTATGTATCAATTGCTGACAGAAATGCAGACAATCCTTTTTTGGAAGCAACAACAGGAGCAGTTGCACCAGATAAAAATGGAGCAGTATTTATTAATTTGCCTCCGCAAACCTATTATTTTAAAGCTATGTTTTCAGATGGTCTGGGAAAATATGAAGGAACAGGAGAATTGCTTGTGAATGCAGGAGATGATGTAAGTTTTACTTTACAATGCTCAAAAATGCCAACAGGTAATTTACAGGTTTTTGTTAGAAAAGACCTTCCGTCAGGGGTTTATATGGGCAGTGTATCAGTTTACTTATACAAGTCAACAGCTGACCGTGATGCAGGAAACCACTTACAAGTATCTGCTACTTCTTCATCAAATCCTCAAACTGAGGGGGCTATGTTTACTTATCTTACCTTTCAAACCTATTATTTAAAAGCAAATTTTGAAACAGGAGGAAAACAATATGAAGGTTTAGGACAGGTGGTTGTTCCAATAAACACTACTACTTCATATCATTTGGTATGTACTGAAAAATAAATTATATAACACACTTAACTATCTAATTATGTCAGGAAAAATTTTTATACTTGCTCTTTTATCTACTTCATTCTTTTTTCATGTGAATTCTCAAACATTAACTTCACCTGAAAGTATAAGTTATGATAAAGCAAAAAACAGGTACCTTGTGAGTGATCCTGGAATACCTGCAATATTAGCTATATCCTCAACAGGAATTGTTAGCACTTTTTACGATCAGGGATTATTTTTTCCCCGTGGAACTACCATTGTAGGAAATATACTTTTTGTTACTGATGTTGGAAAATTGCTTGGTTTTGATATTACTACCGATACAAAAGTTATAGATACCATTATACCTACTGCTGCAGGTTTAAACGATATTGTTGAAGATGATAAAGGAAATCTTTACATGTCAGACGATGTTAATAATCAATTATTTAAGTTTGAAATAAAAGATACAGTTGGCTATGCATGGATAAAAAGTGGGCTGAATGCACCAAACGGACTATGGTTTGATAAAGCAAATGACCGATTGATATTAGTATCATTCATGGATGATTCGCCAATACAGGCCATTAATTTGACAAACAAAACTGTATCCACGCTGTTGTCAACCACAAACGATTACCTTGATGGCATTGCAGTAGATAAAAACGGCAATTATTATATTTCAAGCTGGGGCTCAAATAGTATTTATCGTTATAATCCTCAGTTTCAATATGAAAAACAGTTTTCAAAGAATCATGATGGCCCTGCTGATATTTTGTTTATTGCTGAAAAAGATATTTTAGCAGTGCCAAATATGAATACAGGGAAAATTGAGTATTTGTCGGTACCAACCGCTTCAATTCCTGATAATTCATTGGAAAATGATATAAAAATTGCAACATTACATGACAACAATGAAATTATTATTAATCTTTCTCTAAATAAAAGCGCTCAGGTTTCAGTAGAAATCTATGATTTAAATGCAAGACAGGTAAATAAACTTTTTAATCAACAGCTTGAAACAGGATTTCATGAATTAAATTTTCCAATTAACATTCTATCAGGAATGTATTTTGTCAGATTAAGTATTGATAATCAGGTTTTTACAAAGAAAATTTCTTTTTAATTGAAATAAAAAAACATTCATTAATTCAGACTGTAATCCTAAATTTACAGTCTGATTTTTTTTTAATTAGATGAAAAGCAATTCAATTTTTATTATAGTGACTATTGTATTGATAATTTATTTCACAAACTGCAGACATCATTGTCATAAAAAATCTGGTTCAGGATTGTTGGTTACAAAATTTTTATCATTTAGCAATTTTAATAACATAATTGTCAATTCACATGCAGTAATATATCTCACAAAAAATGAGAAAAATAGTGTACGTATTCAAACAGATGATAACCTTATCAATGATATAAAATGCAGAAAACTGGGTAATAATTTGTTTATTTATAATGATAATTGTGCAGAAAATAATTCAGAACTCAATATTTTTATAGGTGTTAATTTTCTAAAACGGATAAAGTTAAACACTGATGCTTATCTGTTTTGTGAAGATACTTTTTATACTGATAAGTTAATAGTAAGTATTAAGAATACAGGGAAGATGATATTGTTATGCCATTGTAAGGATATTTATATCAGGTTAACCGATTCAAGTCATCTGAGATTGGCAGGAAGTGCAATTAATCAGAAAATATTACAAAAAGGTCATTCATTGCTGCATGCTGAAAATTTCAAAGTAAAAAATACAAATATTGATTTGCAGGATAACAGTAAATCGATAGTTTACACTACTTTAACACTTGCAAAAACAATAGATATGAACGCTGTCTTAAATATATTGGGAACTCCTAGAATTATTGAAAAGGATAAATAATTAAAGAGATAGAAAGAAACTAAGTTTGAAATGGATACATTATTAATTGTAATAGGCATATTAGTATTAGTAACAGGGATGATAGGCAGCATTTTACCAATATTACCTGGTCCATGGTTAAGTTATTTATCACTTATAGCCCTGCAAATCACGTCAAAACATCCATTTACAGCTAATTTTCTGATTTTAGTTGCTGTTCTGGTCACTATCATCAGTGTGCTGGATTATGTTGTTCCAATTTGGTCAACTAAAAAATTGGGAGGGAGCAAATCAGGTGTGAGAGGAAGTACTATCGGACTATTTGCAGGATTGTTTTTAGGCCCATTCGGTATGATAATAGGGCCATTTATCGGTGCAATTATTGGCGAGCTTTTAATTGGAAAAGAATTTCATAATGCACTAAAAATTGGGTTTGCTACGTTTTTAGGATTTATTACCGGTGTTATCATGAAAGTTGGGCTTGTTGGTTTTATCGCATTTTATTTTATAAAACATGCTTTTTTTGTCTGATTGGATAGGTCAATTAAAATATTGTTATTGGTATTTACTATTGTAGTAATATTTATTACTCCTGATTTTGGCCAGATTAATGACATCCCAAAATTGAATATCTCAACAAATGCTGATTGCTTTTCTGCATTGTCAATTTCAACAGCAAATATTATTGGTCCAACAATACCTCCAAATGGGTTTGGAAAATTACTTGAAATAAAAGATAACCAGGCAAATAGTTTATATTTTTTTGAAAATGAACATCATACTGTTTGGTATAAGTTTAAGGTTACACAAACAGCTAATCTGGTTTTTACAATTAATCCTCTTCAGGAATCGGATGATTATGATTTTTTGCTATTTAAAGCATCGAATGAAAACTTTTGTAGTGATATAATCAATAAAAAAGTATTACCTGTAAGAACGAATATTGCACGAAGCAAAAACAGCAATAATGGAAAAACGGGATTAAAATTTGGCGAGAACAATAATTTTATAGCAGCAGGTCCTAATTATGTATTTTCAAAAGAACTTAAAGTTATTAAAGGTGAATTATATTACCTTGTTTTAGATAATGTTTATGACAATGGAGATGGGCATTATATTATTTTTGATTATGTGAACGATCAGGGTATATCCTTAACTCCCAAAATATTAAAGGGAAAAGTAATTGATTCTGTAACCAATATGCCAGTTTTATCTGAAATTACTGTTTTTGATAATAAAGGAAAAGAGTTTTATACAACTAATTCTAATCTGACAACTGGCGAATTCAGCATCATATTTCCTGCTAATAGTGAGTTTTTTTCAAATTATTCATTGATAATTAAAGCCAAAGGTTATTTTTTTTATCAGTCAGAATTTATTCCTTATAAACTGATAAATGAAAAAACAATATTGAATTTCAGACTAAACAAACTTATTCAGAATAAAACTTATTCAATAACAAACATTTATTTTTTCCCGAATTCACCACAATATATTCCTGAATCAGAGCAAGTAATTAAAGAGTTGCTTTCAATGATGATTGAAAATCCTAAGATGAAAATTGAAATTCATGGCCATATTGACGGATGTCAGGGCGATCATTATACTATTCAGAAGCTATCAGAGTCAAGAGCATACAATATAAAAAAGTATCTGACCGACAATGGCATTAATGAAGAAAGGGTAATATCTAAAGGCTTTGGTTGTTCAAAAATGCTATATAAAAATCCTGAAAATGAAGAACAAAGGCAAATGAACAGGCGTGTTGAAATTCTAATTCTGTCGATTTGATGCGAAAAGAGAAGCAAATATTAATAGGTAATTATCAGGATACTCTCAAAGCAATGATTGACCGTGATTTTTTAATTGCAGCAGGAATTCAGGCAAAAGTAATTGATGCTGCTTCAATTATGAACAATACTTTTTATCAGGATTTGTTAGGTACTGCCAAACTTCTTGTTCCTGAAAGTCAATCTGAGCTTGCTCATTCAATACTGGAAGCAAAACGTATTTCCAGTCAAAATTAAAAAAATATTAAAGTTAAATAGTGTTTTTAATTTTGTAGTTGTATGTTCTGAAAGGAAATTTCATAAAATACTGATTTAACATTATGATGTAATCTAATTTAAATTTTTTAATTATTTTGAGTTTTGATCATCCCAAATCTGGTAACCTACCCATTCTCTGTAATCGTTATCAAAAACCCAGAAAATATTGTTGCAATAAGCAATATTAAATGATTCTGGGATATTATAATCTAATGGAATAAAAACTTTTGAAGCAATTTGTCCTGTTTTTATGTTAAACAATACAAGCTCACTGTTAATTATATCAAAAAAACCAATCTCAAAACCTACTTTCCCGGTCCAAATAAAAGTATATGATGCAAAACTAAAATCCTTTGTTTCAAGCTTAATCTTTTTTATTTCTTTTCCATTTTTTACTGAATAAAAATACACAAAATTATCTTTATACATCACAAACTGATTTTTCTCAGAATGATAAACAGCAACATACTGGTCATTTGTAAATTTTGACTTGATTGAAATTGCTGACATATCAGGTAATCCATTTTTATTCAGGTTTTTATAAAACAAGCCATAGTCTCCATATCCTATGCCTTCAAGTCGTTTTGTTTTGGGATTATACCATAATCCCCTGCAATCAAAACCAGCTTTGTAATTTCCAATAACTCTTCCTTTTTTATCAAAAACATCCAGTGGAAAATCTGAATTACCGGCTATTATTGCATAATATAATTCCATGTCGGAGTTATAGCTTACCGAAACACCATTTCTTCCACCATTATCTTGCATCACTAATGATAACTTATAATTGGCAATTTCTAATGTTCTTGTTTGTGCCATTGAAAAATAGTTGAATATTACAAATACAGCTATCCCTGCCCATTTAATTTTATTTTTCATCAATTTATTTATTTAAAAATTGAAACATAATACCTAAAGAGAGGAAAAAGTAAAGTAAGTGAATTCTTTTAATAAAAAAATTTTATTATGATTTGAACTTACAATAATAAAAGTTGAATTATTATCCGATTTGTCATTTTACAAATAACATGAGTTAAATACATTTTAAAAATCAATGTAAAAGCTGTAATTTTGCATTTGATTCTATGCCTGATAAGAAACAACAAACAAAATTATGGACTTTCAGAAACTGGCATTACCCACCGAAAATCCTATATTGGTTTTCCTTTTTTTGTTGTTAATTATTTTAATTGCTCCCATTTTATTAAGACGAATAAGTATCCCCGGCATTATGGGGCTTATCGTTGCTGGGGTTATTATTGGTCCTTATGGATTTCACCTGATTGACAGAAATCTTGTTGTAGTATTTTTTGGGAAAATCGGACTCTTATACCTTATGTTTTTAGCAAGCCTTGAGCTTGATTTACAGGAATTTAAAAATTATCAAAAAAAGAGTGTTATTTTTGGAATTCTTACTTTTATTATCCCTTTTGCTATTGGCATACCTGTTAGCATTTACTTTCTGAAATACGATGTTTTGTCATCAATTCTGATAGCAAGCCTATTTTCTACTCATACTTTGGTTGCATATCCAATTGTTAGTCGATTGGGAATACAGCGCAATGAAGTAGTATCGGTAGCTGTTGGAGGAACTGTTATTACCGATACACTGGTACTACTAATTCTGGCAGTTGTTAATGCATATCAAAATGGAAAATTAGGTGATGTTTTCCTTGTCAAAATGATTATCTCAATGGCTTTTTTTGTGTTTATTGTTTTATGGGTATTCCCAAAATTAGCACGTTGGTTTTTTAAAAATGCTGAGCCTGACAAAATCGTACATTTTTTATTTGTTTTAATTTTAATGATTTTTGCCTCTTTACTTGCTGAGTTATCAGGAATGGATGGTATTATAGGTGCATTCTTTGCTGGGTTATCTTTAAGCAGGTTGATACCACATACTTCACCAATTAAAAGCAGGATAGAATTTGTTGGTAATTCATTGTTCATTCCAATTTTTCTGATTGGGGTTGGTATGACCATTAATTTGAATGTTGTATTCGGTGGCACAAGAACAATAATTGTTGCCTCAGTATTAATGTTTTTTGCTTTTTTAACAAAATGGTTAGCTGCATTTTTTACTCAGAAAATTTTTAACTATACTAAATATCAACGTAAGCTTTTATTTGGGCTTAGCAGCACACATGCAGCAGCCATTCTGGCTGTGATAGTTATCGGTTTCAAAATAGGGTTATTAGACGAACATGTTTTAAATGGAACAATTTTATTGATTCTTGTTACTTGTGTATTGGGTTCATTTATCACCGATAAAGCAGGCAAGGCAATTGCCATTAGGGAGGCCGATTTAGCTCCTGTAGCACCAGCTGAATTGGAACGCATTCTTGTTCCTATTGCTAATCCTTCTACCTTAAATTATTTGATTGAATTATCAGTTTTATTTCGTAAAAAAAATTCTAAAGAATCTATCTATTTTCTTTCTATTGTAAATGATGATGCTAATGCTGATATTAAAGTGTTGTCGAATAAAAAGCTGATGGCAAAGGCTACTGCTGCTGTTGCTGAATCTGACATACCTGTCAGGTTGGTTGCAATAGTTGACCTGAATGTAAGTAGTGGTATCAGGCGTGCTGTTAAAGAACACACGATTTCAACCGTTATTATGGGGTGGAGCAGAAGAAAAGGGACTTCAGGCTTTATTTTTGGCACAACGCTCGACAATGTTATTCATAATATCAATCAGGAGATTGTGATATGTAAACTAAATATGAGTTTAAATCTTTTTAGGAAAGTTTATGTCCTCATTCCTACAAATTCATCTTATGAACCAGGTTTCAAAAACCTTTTCTATAAATTCAATTTAATTATACGTCAAATTCAAAATGATCCTGTTTATTACAGTGACAGGAGGACATTGCAATTGATAAAATCTCAAAATGATTCCAATGGGTTTTTTAAAAATGCAGAATATATTTACTCTCCTCAAAGTGAAAAGTTTCAGAATATTTTTGATAAGGTAGAAAATAGTTCGTTGCTCCTTATTATGTTGGCAAGAAAAAGTAATATCTCCTTTACTCAGCATCACGAATTGTTACCACAAATTATAGATCAACATTTCGATTACCTGAATGTGGTAATAGGTTATCCCAGACAATTGCATGGTGTCACCCCAAATGTAATTTTGCCTGAAGAAGACATCGGATTAGACCCAATACAGGATAATATTGATCGAATCAGAAATGTTCGAGATTATCTGAAAAATCTTATAAAAAAGAAATAAACTAAACCAATTCAATCACTTTGTTTACCAGGTTTTCAGCTCCCGCTGCTATCTGTTCTATGGTTGCATCAAGCATATAACATGGTGTAGTAACAATTTTATATTTGCGGTCGTGAACTATTTCGGTATGGTCGGTCACAATATGTTCAGCTCCCATGTTTCTGATAGCCTGAATTGTACCTTTATCTTTTCCTATAGTAAGCTCTACTCCATTACCTATAACCTTAGCCAATAAAACGGGTGAAATACAAAGTGCACCTATAGGCTTATTCAATGATACCATATCTTTTATTGCCTTTTCGACATAAGGATTTATTTGACAATTTACTCCATCAAAGGCAAAAGTGCATAGGTTTTTAGCAACTCCAAATCCTCCCGGTAAAATTAATGCATCGAAGTCATTGGCTTTGAATGCTGCTAAACTGATTATCTTTCCTCTGGCAATACGTGCAGATTCAACCAGAACATTTCTTTTTTCATCAGTGACCTGGCCTGTAAGATGGTTTATAACATGTGACTGTTCAATATCCGGTGCAAAAACAAAGTATTCTGCACCTGCTTTTTTTATTGCAAGCATTGTAAGAACTGCTTCATGTATTTCAGCACCATCATAGACCCCACAGCCTGCTAAAATTACAGCAATTTTTGTCATAGAATCATTATTTTTTAAAAAATTTTAAATGATAATTAAATAAATACAAATATACCAATTTTTGTTAAAAATCAATTTGTCAAAATTAGATTTAAAGCAATTCAGGATAGATTTTTATATCAGCTGAGTTGCTTTATTGTATCTTACAATTATTCTGTTTTTATTACTTTTATGTATTTAATACCATATTTATTTTGTAATTGAAGTAAATAAAGACCAATAGGTAATTCCTTTAAACAAAGTTTATAAATGGGTTCATTAGATGATTGATTTAATATAACTTTTCCTTCCATATTTAACAGACTTATGCCAACGGTCATCATTTGTTCATCGGAAGAAAATTCTATAAAAAGTTCATTGTTAAAAGGATTCGGATAAACTTTTAAAGTTTCATTATCATCAATTTTAACATCTGACTTCAGAAAATTATAGTTTGCTGATTGTGAAGAGCATCCTTTGCTGTTTGTTACAATAACGTAGTAGCTGCCATCTGTCGGGGGAGTAAACTTTTTCATGTTAGCACCATTAATAATTCCTTTCTGGTCGTACCACTGGTTATTGCTGTCAGAACTGGATATCAGGGTATCACCTTTTCTTGAGATAGATGGAACAGGAGGTTTGGCAATAACATTTACCTGATTTGTTGTGATGGATGAAATACAGCCATTTTCATTTACTGTTAGTGTTAATGATTTTATACCCGGATTGTTCCAAATGACCTGAAAAGGGCCAATTCCTGTGCCTGACTTAATAGTGGCACCATCAAAATTCCAGTTGAAGTTCGCTGATGAAATTCCATTGCCAGTGTAGATGATATTGGCCTCTTTGCCTTCACACACTTCAAAAGGCACAGAAAAAGTACTTGTTGGTTTCTTTTTTACCGTGATATCTAAAGAATATGGAAGTGAATTGCAGGAGGTTTCTTCTACAGTAAGACTAACTTTTTTATTGCCTTCGCTATTCCATTTGATCTGATAAGGTCCTTTTCCACTGCCTGATATTACTTCTGCTGCGCCAAAATCCCACTTATAATTGGCGGCAGCTGAGGCAGACCCTATAAAAGTCACAGTAATAATTTCATCAGCACAAACAAGTGTTTTCATTGAAAACAATGAAACTGGTGCTTCATTGACAGTTACTTTTTCTAACTTTATTCCGCTGATACAGCCATCTTCTTCAACCTGAAGGGTTACATTTTTCTCTCCTGCTGACGACCAATAAACAATGAAAGGTCCTTGTCCTGAACCTGAGTAGATTCCTGCTCCATCAAAATTCCAGGTATAAGCGGCAGTACTGCTGCCATTGCCTGTATAGGTGATTGTGTCAGGCTGGTCGGAACACACATTTTTATTCAAATTAAAATAAGGATCAGGTGTTTTTTTTACTGTTACTGTAGCTTTTGCTGTATTGCTGATACAGCCATTGTCTATCACCTCAAGACTTATTGCCTTACTCCCTAAAATACTCCAATTAACAATATAAGGGCCTTTTCCTGACCCGGAAACGATATTCCCTCCATTGAAATCCCAAAAATACTGAGCAGTGGTTCCTGCTGTTCCGTTAAAGGTAAATGTATCATCTTTGCCTTCACAGGCTTTATTGTTAAATATCATTGATGCAACTGGCGGTGTAAATACATTTACCGCTATTGTTGTTTTTGATGATAAACAATTATGATCAGTGACTATTAAACTGACATTTTTAGTTCCTGAAGTTGTCCATTTTACAATATAAGGGCCTTTGCCACTTCCTGAAACAAGGCTTGCTCCGTCAAAGTTCCAACTATATTGTGCTGCTGCACTTGCTATTCCTGTAAAAGTAACAGTATCGTTTATTTTCTGACAGGCATTTTGATTGATGGTGAATGTCGAAACCGGAAGTTCATATACTGTTGCCGTTTTATTTGTGGTTGTCGAAGTGCAACCATTTTCTGTAACCTTCAATGAGATGTTTTTGATTCCTTTTTGATTCCAGTTTATAATATAAGGACCATTTCCGCTACCTGATACTATATTAGCAGAATCAAAACTCCAAATGTAACTGGCTGTAGAAATACCATTGCCTGTATAAATTATTGTATCATTCTGATTCAGGCAAAATGTTGTATCGATAAAAAAACTGGATGTTGGTCGTTTCTTTTTTGTTATCTGAACAATTCTTGATAAACCTGCACATGAATCAGCAGTTCGTACTGTTAGCTTTAAATTAATTGTACTTTTTATAGTTACTGACTGTGTGGTTGCACCATTTGACCATTCATATTTAGAATATCCACCAGGTCCTGCTATGATAACACTGTCGCCATCACAAAAAGTTGTATCACCTGTGATTGTAAGATTTACATTTATATTCGGGCAAACAGATACCTTTCTGATGACATGGTTGTCCATATCGGTAACATAAAGATTAGTGTCGTTTGGATTTAACATTATCCCTTTAACGTTATAAAAACGGGTACTGTTGCCATATCCGTTTGTATAACCACTTTGATTCAAAAGAACACTACCGCAATAAGTCAACAGGTTTGAACCTAATAATTTCATAATCCTATGTTGATCTGCAATGTAAAAAGTATTGTTCCAGATTGTCAATCCATTGGGTGTCCACAGGTTTGAATCGACTGTTGAAACAGTGCCATTACTCAGATTTAGTTTTCTTAACCTCGAATTAGCATTATCGGTAATATACAAACTGCTGCCATAGATGAATAAATCTGAAGGGTAATTAAATTTTGCAGTTGTTTTTGCGTTGCCATCGGTGCTGCCAGATACTTTTGGTTGTCCTGCAATGGTGGTTACTGTTCCTGAAGTTGAGATTTTTCGAATACAATGATTATAGTTATCTGCAACATAAACATTTCCAGTATCATCGCAAGCTACACCACTTGGAAAATAGAACTGAGCATTTGATGCAGAGCCATCAGCATAACCGGGGTAAGAAGTATAATTGGTGCTGCCGGTAGCATATTTTCCGGCATATATACTAATGGTTTGAGCATTGCCCAGTGTCACAAAGGGTGTTATTTTACGAATACAATGATTGCTGAAATCCGCAACATAAATCTCATTGTTAGGACCTATTGCAATACCCTTTGGATTATCGAATTTCGAAGTAATTCCTGATGCATTGAAAAAACCATTGATACCATACTGCCCTGCACGAACATAAACATAGCCTGAAGGTGTTATCATTCTGATAGTATGTCCCCCAACTTCGCTTACCCATATATTCCCATTTTTGTCAATGGCTATTCCCCAGGGTAAATTGAACTTTGAGTTGGTAAGAGTGGTACCACTGGTATATCCTGAAGTATTGGGCGTACCTGCATATAAGCTTACCTGCTGAGATTTTGCAATGATTGACAAAAAAATAACAAATAAAAGCAATATAAACTTTTTCATAGCAATGTGTTAAAAATTTTTATTCCGACAGTCAAAAAGCCTTTAACAAAGATAATAAAAGCTAATATTTTTTGAATTATCAGAATTTTGAATCAAGTATAGTTAACTAACAATAAAAAAGGCCAGAATTAAAACCAATTCATGGCAGAGAATTTTTAAATTGAAGGTAGCTGACTTCGTAGGTGTTGCCTGTTTTTCCTCCCAGTTCAGTCCATTTAGCATGAATATTTTCAATACGTTTCTCATCGCTTGGGTGAGTGCTCAGGAAAGGAATAGATAAACCGGTACTGTCTGCAGCATGTAGTTTTTCAAAAAATCCTGCCACACCACGTGCATCATAACTTGTTGGATAAAGATACTTGACCGATTGCTCATCGGCATCGTTTTCATGGCTACGGCTAAATGCAAGCATTACCAGTTGTGCAGTAATCTGTGCCAATAATCCCGGGTCCTCACCAAGAACAATGCTTAATAATGCAGAAACACCATAAGCTTTAGTTAATTGTTGTGTTGAATGCCTGCGTGCTGCATGTGCCATTTCGTGACCTAATACTCCTGCAAATTGTGACTCGTTATCAAGGTACTTGATAATTCCACTGTAAACAAAAATATAACCTCCCGGTGCACAAAATGCATTTAAAACCGTATCATTGATAATCATGCAATCCCATGCAAAATCAGTTGAATGTTCTACCTGACCTGAGGCTAATATACTGTCCCTGATTCTTTTCAGGTGAGCATAAGCTTGTGGATATGCTGTTTCACTCAATAAATGAAAACTTGTATCGTTTGCAATTTCATCGTGTACCTGCAACCCAAGCTGTTTATCATCTTCTATAGTGAAAATATTAATTGGTTTATCGTTGCATGAGGAAAAAAAGATTACTGATAACGCTACGAAAAAAATCAGAGATATATAATTTTTCATAAGTTAAATTTTCATTAGTTAACGAAAAATATTGCCAAATAAATAATTTTGATTATCTAATAATAGTGCAAAAATATGATTTTCTGAATGTTTTTCAATAAATAATTTAAAATGATATACCTAATCTTATGCATTTTGTGCTGTAGTTCTATCAATATAATTTTTAAAATTGCAAGCCAGAGAGGTCTGAACTCATTCCCTATTATATTAGTTAATTATCTTTTTGCTTCAATAACAGGATTTTTAATATCTGATTTAAAACAAGGAATGAATGATTTTCTAGGTTCAGGCTGGATAATACTGATTATGGTTATGGGGATATTGTTTATTATTGTTTTTTTTATGATTAGTGAGTCAGTCATCAAAACTGGTATCAGCAAAACAGCCATTGCAACAAGGATGTCGATGGTAATACCTGTTACATTTTCAATGTTTTATTTTACCGAAAATATTAATCTGATTAAAATTACCGGAATAATCACAGCACTTGCAGCTCTTTACCTTACTTTATTTAAAAAAGAAAAAAATAAGACCGATAAATTTACTTTTATATTGCCCTTATTAATTTTTTTAGGTGCAGGCATTATAGATTCTCTGATTAAGTTCAGTCAGGAAATATTTGTCACTGATAATAACCTTTCATTGTTTTCTTCATTATTGTTTTTTATTGCTGGCCTAACAGGTTTAACATTTTTCATTATTAAAAAAACATCTTTTATTTTATTCAGAAACATTGAAATCTGGATTTTCGGTGGCATACTGGGTGTGGCAAATTTTGGAACAGTTTTATTTATGGTGAAAGCACTTAATGAATCTGGATTGGATAGTTCAGTGGTTTTTGGAGTAAATCATATTGGAATAGTTACTTTTACTGTTCTTACTGCATGGATATTGTTTAAAGAAAAACTAAGTATAGTCAACTGGACAGGTGTTGTTCTGGCGATTGCATCAATTTTAATATTAATAAAATAATTATGAAAGAATTAATAGAATTTCTTGAGCTTTTAAAACTCAACAACAACAGAGAGTGGTTTCAGGCTAACAAAACTATCTATGAAAAAGTGAAAAATGATTTTATGTTTTTTACAGGCAAATTAATTTCAGGAATTTCAAAATTTGATGCTGATATTAAAAATATTTCTCCTAAGGATTGTATGTTCAGGATATACAGAGATGTTCGTTTCTCAAACGACAAATCGCCTTATAAAACAAATTTTGGGGCATTTATTGCTCCAGGAGGTTTAAAAAGCCAGTTGCCCGGATATTATTTTCATGTTCAGAGAGGTGAATGTTTTACATCTGCCGGTATTTACATGCCTGGTACAGATGTTTTAAACAAAATCAGACTTTTAATCGTTAATGAATACAGTGAATTCAAATCCATTATTGAGAGTAGCAATTTTAAAAAATATAAATTAAATTTCTGGGAAGATAAATTAAAACGTCCTCCAAAAGGTTTTGATGCTGACTTTGAAGGCATTGAATATGTTAAACTGAAAAGTTTTGTTCCTTATTACGAAATTTCTGAGCAGGAATTGTTTTCTGGAAATTTAATAGAAAATATTCTTGAAAAACTTAAAATAATGTATCCATTCAATAGATTTCTCAAAAAAGCCTTCAATTAATTTGAAATAAGAAACTAATCTGAAAAACTGCCAGTGAAAGTAACCATGCCATTGAGATGGTAAAAACAAAGTAAAAGATAGTGTATTTTGTTTTACCAGCTTCTCTGTGAAATACTGTAGTAGCAGCAATGCAAGGCACATAAACCAAAACAAACATCAATAGTGCAAGTGCTGTTTGAATGGGATAATTTTCCCTAAGTTTTTGCTGAAGATTTTTACTTGAATATGTGCCTGATTCATCTATTGAATAAATTGTTGCCATTGAAGATACCACCAGTTCTTTTGCTGCAAAACCTGTTAGCAGACTGATCCCTATACGCCAATCGAATCCCAAAGGTTGAATAACTGGCTCAATAATTTTCCCAAGCTGACCGATAATTGAATGTTGAAACTGTAAAGAATTTTCCTTTTTTTCCAATGCAGAAAGAATTTGTTTTTTTTCATCATCATTCAAATATTTATTCTGCTGAACCGATTCTTTTTGATAACCATAACTTTTTTCAATATTTAAACTTTTAGGAAAATTACTGGCCAGCCAAACCAGTAATGATGCTATTAAAATAAGTGTAGCAGCTTTTTTCAGATACATTGCCGCTTTATTCCACATTTGGAACAATAAAGATTTCGGAGATGGCAATCGGTATGGAGGAAGTTCCATGACAAAGGGTTCAGACTCTCCTTTTAATATGGTTGACTTAAGTAACTTTGCCGATATCAACGCTAACAATATACCGGTCATGTAAACAATGAAAAGAACTGTCCCTGCAATTTTAGGAGAGAAAAATGCACCTATTATTAATATATAGACAGGTAATTTTGCCCCACAACTCATAAAAGGAATAATAAAAAGCGTTGTTATTCTGTCGCGTTGACTTTTTAGCGTTCGTGTTGACATAAATGCAGGTATTGAACAACCCAAACCTGTTATTAAAGAAATGGCTGATTTCCCATGCAATCCAAAGGTATGCATAACCTTGTCGATAACAAAAGCTGCACGGGCCATATATCCGGTTCCTTCAAGAATTGCTAATGCAAAAAACAACAATAAAATATTGGGAAGAAAAGATATTACCCCACCAACACCACTAATAATTCCATCATCTAAAACAGAACTGAGAAGTTCATTCCTGATGTTTTGAGTTATTAAATCACCTAGCCACTCAAATGCTTGCTGTATCCAGTCAGTAGGATATTTACCAAGGTTGAATACCATTTGAAAAATAGCCCACATAAAGAAAATAAAAACCGGTATTCCACTGATTCTATTAATTAAAATATAATCAAGTATGTCTGTTAAACTACGTTTTTTTGTTTCTGAAAAGTTTACAGTTTCGGCTAAAGCCCCTTTTACAAATGCATATCT
>Ga0172369_10000324_pt1 | contig 71284 bp, 60 predicted proteins | sample LakKiv25m_FD_114539 | JGI IMG/M metagenome (GOLD analysis project Ga0172369, IMG submission 114539) | Freshwater microbial communities from Kabuno Bay, South-Kivu, Congo - kab_022012_11.25m | ecosystem: Environmental > Aquatic > Freshwater > Lake | place: Democratic Republic of the Congo... | reverse complement strand
CTAGGCCTGTCACTCTGAGCGGGTTGATCCCGTGAGTCATGTTGCGGCATGCCACCAGCGAAGAGTCCGTGGCGTCGCACAGGGACCTGTCCTGAGCATGGCGGACGGATGCTTCGCTGAGGTTTCGCCGGAACGCAGGTTGACTCGTTAACTCGCTCAGCATGACATCGGCATGACATTTTCATGCGCCGTGGCGCCGCGCCCGGCATGAACAACTGCCCTGAAAATAGAACTGGCGCCTGTCACTCTGAGCAGGTTAACCTCAAGAGTAACGATGCGGCAAGCCACCAGCGAAGAGTCTCGGTCACCGGAAAGAGATGCTTCGCTGGTGTTACGTCACCGCGGACGTTGGCTCGTTGACCCGCTCACGCTCTGCGTGACATTTTCATGGGCCGTGGCGACGTGCACGGCATGAGTAATTGCCTGGAAATTGTCAGCACGGATCCTTCGGCCTGACAACCGTGAGTCGCACACCGCTGTCAGGGACTCGGCCTCAGGATGACAATGCCGGTTTCTTGCATGGAGACATGCCGCCCGCGCGGCATGGATATGTAAAGTCCTGTCATTTCGTACCTCAGCATGACATTTTTACCCCCAAGAGCTGTGGCGTCGCGCCCGGCATAAACGCGACGGCATGTCGCTGACTACGAGCCATGCGCGGGAGGGCCGACCCTCAGCTCGTCCGCAAGACACTTCACGAGGATGTCTACCATCTCGTCGGCTTGCTCGATGGTCGTGATAAACGGCGGCGCCAGGGCAATCCAGTCGGGGTCACAGCGTAAGATCAGGCCGGCCTCCAGGAGCCGCGCCTCGACGCGCTTGCCGAAACGCCGTTCGGCAGGAAATGGCCGTTTGGTTGCTGGATCCTCGACAAACTGGACGCCGATCAGCGCGCCCTTCCCGCGTACTTCGCCCAGGATGCCCAGTTGGCTGACTTCCTTCGCCAGACGTGCGCGCATGTGATCGCCGATGCGCTGACCGTTGGCGATGAGATGATCACGCTGGAGGGCCTCAAGCACGGCGATCCCGACGGCAGCGGCGACGGGATTTCCCCCGAAGGTGTGGCCGTGAGCAAAGTGAACGTTGGCCTCATCAGGCCCCCAGAACGCGCTGAAATACAGGTCATCGCGAATGGCGACGGCGGCGAGGGGAATGTACCCGCCCGACATCCCTTTGCCCATGCAGATGATGTCGGGCGTCACACCGAAGGTTTGGGCCGCAAACCAATTGCCCGTGCGGCCCATGCCGGTAATGATCTCATCGTAGATAAGCAGCACGTTGTGCCTGGTGCAGATCTCCCGGATGATCGGCAGATACTCGGCAGGAGGTGTGACAATGCCCCCGGTATTGCCGATCGGCTCGATGAGGAAACCCGCCACCGACTCCGCACCCTCGCCGACGATGAATTTGTCCAGCATGCGAGCGCAGAGCATGTTGCACGATGGATAGCCCAGGCCGTAGGGACAGTTGTAGCAGGTGGGGGGCGGGATATGCACGAAGCCTTCGAGAAATGGCCCAAAGACCCCTTTTCTCGGCCCACCCAGGCCCGTGGCCGACAGCGCGCCCAGGGTTGCGCCATGATAGCCCTTGAACACCGAAATGAACTTGTACTTGTACGGATTGCCGCTTTGCCGGTGATATTGCCGCGCGAATTTCATGGCGGTCTCTGTAGCCTCGGAGCCTCCGGAAACCAATTTGAACGTCTTCAGGTTTTCCGGTGTCACTTGGGCCAGCCGCTCGGCGTAACGTACCGTGATGTCCGCGACGGCATGGAGCGGCGCAACAAATGAGATGCGCTCTTGTTGCCGACGAATCGCCTCGATCACGGACTCGTTGCCATGCCCAAGACAGGCCACAAAGATCCCCGAAATACCGTCGAGATAGCGCTTGCCATCGATATCGGTGAGATAGATACCTTTGCCGCTGGCGATGATGAGGGGCTTCTCGCAGAAGCTCTTCATCTGCCTCAAATCCAGAATGACATGGTGAACGGCGCTTCTCACCGCATCCTGCTCAGTGCCCACATGTGCCTCCATGTTCGGTGTGCCGCCTGGGGTTGGGTCTGGCGATTGGATGATGCAGGGGTTGGACTCCCCGTCTGGTTACGAGTATAATCATTATAGAGAATGCGGCGTGTGGTTACAACACTTCTTCGCCAATGACCTGACAATCACCTGCCACCGTGGAGAGTCAAGGAAATGCAACCGGACGAGGAATTCGTTGAACAGGTCAGGGACTTCCTGGCGCATCTATACGAGCATAGCTATCTGCAGAAGTCTATGCTGGTCAGCCGGCTTGCATCCTGTGAGTCGAGAGATGGGCGCCAGGCGATGCGCGACGTGCGCTCATTGGTGCTGGAAGTTCTCGAACAAATGAATCCTGGGCCGAAAGTGCCCTTTCGCTCGCCGCGGGCGCAGGCTTATAACATTCTGAAGCTGCACTACGTCGAGGGCTTGACCGTCCAGGAGGTCGCTCGCGAGCTGGTGATGTCCGAACGGACTTTATACCGCGACTTACGTAAGGCGGAGCAAGATCTGGCAGCGATGCTCAGCAGCCACCTGCGACCTGAAGCGGCCTTACTCGTGGGATCTATGCGAGCGGGACCCCTGCTCGAAGAAGCCCAGCGAGTCGGAAGTGGCGTCAAGGAAGTCCACCTGTGGCCCTTTTTGCAAGGCGCGTTGGCCGCGGTGGAGCGTCTGAGCCAGTTGCGGAACATGAGCCTCGAGGTCAAGTTATCTGATGGCTCCGAGGTCGCGTATACCGACCCGTCGCTCGCGCGCCAGGTCGTGATCAGCGTCGTCAGCCAGGCAATCCAGCACAGTCAGCCCGGCAGCAATGTCACGGTTCAGGCGCGTTGTTTGGGCGGCAAAGTTGAAATCGAGCTTGCTTATCGCCCTCATCAGGGTATCAGGGCTGAAGATCTATTCCCCAGCGCGGCCCGGCAGTTGGTGGGACGCCTTGGCGGTCAATGGACGGCTACAGTGGACCCGAGCGGACAAGCACACGTCGTATGTACCCTGGGCGACCAGCCGCGCTGCACCGTATTGGTGATTGACGACAACGAGAACCTGGTCCAGCTTTTCCAACGCTATCTGGCGGATGCAAACTACCAATTGATCGCCGCGCGGGATGGCCAGGAGGGAGTGCGCCTGGCCGAGCGCATTACCCCCGACGTTGTCATTCTTGACGTTATGATGCCCCAAAACGACGGTTGGGAGGTCTTGCAGTGGTTTCAGACCCAGGTAAATACGCGTCAGATTCCGGTTGTAATATGTTCGGTGTTAAACGATCCGGAGCTGGCTTTCTCGCTTGGGGCCGCGGATTTCCTCGAGAAGCCTGTGACCCGCGCATCCCTGCTCAAGACACTCTCGCGCTATCGGTCGGATACTCTGCCTCGGTCAGATCCAGCATCGCCTGTACATATCGGATGACCTCACTCGAACTGAAGACGTGACGTCGCTCCAGACCGATCCTGCTGCTGCGCAAGGCCACCACGTCGGGATTATACTCAGTGGCGGTGACGATGATGACTGGAATCGCCGGCAGGTTGTCCACGGATCTCAACGTCTCCAGGAAGCTCAACCCATCCATCCCAGGCATGACAAGATCAAGAAGAATCACATCAGGCCGCTGTTGTCGGATCTGGGCGAGCGCCTCCGCGCCGTCATAGGCATGCCTGACGTTATAGCGGCCGTTCGCGCTTTCGAAGAAACGGGTGATGAGATTGGCAAAGCCCCGATCATCATCTACAACCAGCACATTTCGTACTTCCTTGATGTCGGCAAGGGCTTGGAAGAGGCCCTCGCGGGTAATCGGCTTAGTCAGGGAAGCGTGTACGCCGATCTCCCGGCTGAACCAGCTTTGGCTGGGCAATGAGCAGGACAGAACAGGCACTTTGGGGGGAAGCAAGTCAAAGCACTGCTCGATCTCTGAATAAGGCTGCTTCTGCGGTGATACGTTAATAACCACGGCGCGAGGGTGCCACTGCTCGACGAGCGCCTGAGCACGCCGGAGATCCTCAGCCTGGAGAATCCGATAGCTCTTCAGGTAGCGGTCGAACATGGTGCTGATGGTGGGATCCTTTTCCAGCACCACGACGCATCGTTCCTGGGAGTCGCCTGGCTGTGGTAGCGTTTCCTGCCACCTCAGCTCAATGGAGGTCTCCTGAGGCGCCAACGGTAATGCAAAGTGGAACTCGCTGCCAGTACCCAGTTGGCTTTCGGCCCAGATGCGCCCACCGTGAAGTTCTACAAAACGTTTGCTGATGGCCAGCCCCAGGCCAGCCCCTTCACGCGGCCGCCGTGCAGACATGTCAATCTGATAGAACTCACCGAAAATCTTGGGTAATTCGTCCGGGTGAATGCCGGTGCCGGTGTCGGCCACGCTGACGATGCATTCTTCCTCGCTGATCTTGACAGCGACGGTGATCCTACCTCTCTCGGTGAAACGAGTTGCATTATTGAGCAGGTTCAACAACACCTGGCGGATGCGCGTCCGATCAAAGGTCATGGGGGGGATGTGCGCCGGCAGCTCGGTGCATACCTCGACATCCTTGCCCCGCAGCAGGCCGGAGACGGTGTCAATCGCTTCCCGAATGACGGAGGCCAGGTCAGACTGCTCGACGCGCAGCGGCATCTGAGCCCTGTCAATGCGCGCCAGATCCAGGACGTCGTTAATCAACTCCAGCAGTTGACGGCTGCTTTTGTAGATCTGTAGGACATCACGCCTGAGCACGCTGGGCCACGCCATGTCGCCGTACACATCTGGGGTCAGGTACATCGCCTCGCTGAAGCCCATGATGAGGTTCAATGGCGTCCGCAACTCGTGGCTGATGTTGGCGGCGAATTGTTCCTTCAGTTGCCGCGCCTCATCGGCGCGGCGACGAGCCGCAATCAGCTCATGGCTGGCTCGTTTAAGTCGCGCAGTCGTCTTCTCTAGTTCCTGGTTGCGCTCGCGCAGGACATCGAGCAATTGGCTCGCCCGCTGTTCGCTATTCCATGCCCAGGCCAGGGCCGTGTAGAGCTCCTTCGACGATAGCCACTGCACGCCGGTGGTCAGCCAGAGCAGAGCGATGACGGAGAACAGGTTCTCATTGACTGAAAGAGACACGGCCAACAAAACGGTGTTCAGGAAGGCGGCAGTCAGCCCTGAGGCAGGGCTGATGGCGTAGTTGGCGATAATGGTCAGGATCGCGAAGAAGGGGACGACCGGGCTGGAGAAGATCCGCAGGGCCATCCAGAGAGTAAAGAGAGGGCCAAGCAGAAGGATGGCCCGGGCTGCCAGAGCGAATCGAGAGCGGAAGAAGTAGGTCCCCCACCCTATGACAAACAGCACCAGGAACACTCGCACGGGTGGCTCGCCGAAGTAGAGCTGGGGAAGAAGGATCGCGCTGACGACGCCCCCAACGACCATCAACACCAGGGCTACGACGAGTATGACTTCCTGCCTGAGGATTTCGGCCTGGTCTTGCATACCGCGCGTATTGCTGGGAATCGACGCATTGTCCTGCATACTGACTCTCCTCTCCTGCGGTTGCCCGGTACCGCGATGCCGGGTGATCCGTCTGTTTGGACGGGTTGCCCGGCATCCATCCAGTGAAGATGCGGCGAGGAGCGCACAACAAGATCGACGGCAGCGCAATCGGCCGGCGCGGAGAAGAGGCGTTGACGCGATGCCGGCCCAGCGATCAGGCCGGGCGATACGACTCCAGAAGCCGCCAGCCAGACTCGGCGAATTGGGTCAGTGTGCGTTGGGTGAGCCCGAAGGCGAGGAAGTCCTCGGGTGCCATGCCGTCAGGCTCGTACGAGCGCACAAATTCGGGCAGACTTTGCAGGCGGGCGATCACGTCGGCCGCGACCGGCACATCGATGCGCGATTCGCGCGGCACCCCCGGTTGCAGCAGCGTCGCCTGATAGGTCGGGTGCACCGACATGATCAGATCGGCGCCGACCAGTTCCAGCAGATGATAGTTTCCCCGCAAGGCGGCTATCAGCAGGGTGGCTTCATAACCTCGCTCTTTGTACAGCGCATAGGCCCGCTTGACTGTGGCCAGACCTGCCTGGCGGATATCGGCCTCGCTCACCTTCGCTTTACGATCCAATGCGGTGTCCCGCAAGTAATCGTCCAACCGGCCGATCATGATGACCGCAAAACAGCGTCCGGGGGTTTTGCCGGCCGCGCGAACTCGTGCGAGTCCCCGGCGATAGCGTTCCGCCACGGCGAGTACCTGCGGTACAGTGAAGTTGACCGTCGCCGTGATCGTGATCCCCTCGGCAGCGCACTCCTCCAGGACATCCAATCCGGCTGCGGTAGCCGGAAGCTTGACTGCAATGTTGGGAGCCCAGGCGTGAAAATTCCGAGCCATGACCAACATGGCCTCAGCATTCGCGGCCTGCGATGGGTGGACCTGCGCGCAGACGTAGCCTTGCCGGCCGGCGGTACGCTCAAACACCGGCAGCACCGCCTGCGCTGCACGCTTCACGACGAATCCCATGAGCTTCTGGGCGCGTTCTTCAGCGGGTTGGCTACTTTGGAGCGCCGGCAGTTCACCGGCCCATTCGCTCGCCCGCGCGCGCAACGCCTGGTAGGTCAGCACAGGATTCGTTGTGACACCCACCGCGCCGTGTTCGAGGGCAAACGCCAATTCCGTAGGATCAGCCGAATCATGCCACCAGGAAGTTGGGGTCTCGTTGCCCAGCCATTGAAGATAACTGGTCTGCGTCATGTTCCTCCCCCTGAATTCGTGTCTTGCAGCGCATCGGTGTCCCGGCAACCTTCATTGGCGGCTGCACGGGCCGACAGGCCGGTAGTCACTACCTGGTGACAGTATATCGCTGTCTCACGCACACCCGCAACAGTATTTTGCCAACTGACTGCCAATGCTCTGCCATCCGCTGTGAGGCAGGATCCCCTCAGATGCACAACACGCCACCTTCCGACAGCCCGATCAGAAGAGGCCGGCCAGCTCCTAATCCCGCAGGCGCAGCGACCGATGTAAGCATCTCTGTTACAGGGTGTTTCAGGGGAGATTCGGCCCAGGTATTGCCTCCGTCCTGCGAAATCACGAGTACGCTCCCATTGACGGCCAACACCAGGCGCTCGGAGGGGTAATCTGACGAGACGAGGATCGCGTTCACAGGACTGCTCTCGTCACCAGAAAGTATCTGCTGCCAGGTGCATCCTGCGTCGCCGGATCGGAAAATACCCGCTGATTCGGTGCCGGCAAAGATCACTCGATCTTCACCGCGACGGCCGGCGATGGCGAGACTGAGCACCGGCGCATACTCCATAGGAAAGTCCACCTCGCGCCAGGCCCGTGCTCCGTTGGTGCTCTCGAAGATGCCGCTCTCGGTGCCGGAGAACAGGGTCTCATCATCGGCGTAGTCCGGTGACACCGCCAGGCAGGTTACGTGCAGATCAAGCAGACCAAAATTGTAAGCCACCCAGCGCACCCCGCGGTCGGCCGACCGGTAGACGCCATCGTCCAGCGTGGCGGCGAAAAGTGTGCCATCCTCGGCATAGTTCGGCGACACCGCGAGGGCCGACACCAACGGGGGTGGGGTTGGCAAGAAAGCCGAGTACCAGGTCTGCCCACGATCGTACGAGCGTAGAACCCCGCCGGGCACGGCGGCAAACACGGTTCGATCGCTCTTGAAGCTCGGTGATACGGCCACGGCCGTGGTCAGCGTCAGTCCGGCTTCTCCAAGGGAGGCGAAGGCCGGCTCCCAGGTCAGACCCCCATCGGTCGATCGGTAGAGCCCGCTTTCGGCCGCGGCGAAGCACAGCGCGTCTCGGGCAAACTCCGGGGATGCAGTCAGAGCATATACACCGTCGGGCACGACAGTTGCGCGGGGTTGATTCATGGCGTGCGATCTCCATTCAGCCTTTATGTGTTGTAGCGAGTTTCAGGCCGCTTGCTGTGCACGAGCACGTCCATAGTGAGCGCCAGTGCGGCGGTCGAGATGGCATTCGAGACGGCAGCCCGCAGCACTGCGACAGAGTCAATGATGCCCGCTGCCAACATATCGGTGACCCGACCGGTCTCCACGTCAAACCCCCAGCCCGACTCTGCAAACTGGAGCTCCGCCAACACGTGGCTGGTGTCATAGCCGGCATTTTCGATAATTGTGCGCAGTGGCGCCGCCAGAGCCAGTTCCAGAATCCGATAGGCGGCACGCTCATCCGGCCCCATTGCCTGCTCCTGCCCCTGGCGACACACATCCTGGCAGGCAAACAGCGCCGCACCGCCTCCTGCAACGACCCCTTCCCGTAGCGCGTTGCGCAGCACTGTGGCAGTCCGCTCGGCGATTTCTTTGCGTGCGTTTATCTCGACTTCATGCAGGCCACCCACGTGCATGATGGCGGCCCCACCCATCAGCTTGCCGATCCGTTTGCGGACGCGCTCGCGGCTCTCCACGTCGCGCGCAGCGTGAAACACGCGCCGCAACTCAGCCACGCGCTGTCGCAGCACACGCGGGTCGCCCTGGCCTCCGCTGATGCCAAAGTGGTTCATGTCAGCCCAGGCGCGGCGCGCATGACCGAGGTCCGCAGGCGTCAGATCAAGCAGTCGATCTCCGGAATCCCGCACGAAAGTCCTGCCTCCGGTCACTACCCCCAGGTCCATGACGGTTTCAGCCTGCAGATTCACGTCAACGGTGGGGATCTTCACGGCGATAGCCTGGAAGCCACCGGGATGGGTATTTGCCTTGAGGAGCGCGACGATGTCAGTGGAAATCTCGCGAGCCGTGACGACCAGCCCCTTGCGGTTCGCGGCCATCGTAGCTTGGAGGGTAGGGACAAGGTCCTGGGGGGCTTTGAGGTCCAGGTTGGTGACCAGGATCGCCGCGTTTTCGATCTCGAGGCGTGGGGTGCCCTCTGGCAGCATACTGCGCGCCAGGAGCCCGCCATCCCAGTACAACCCTTCTACATATTCGCGCTCCAACCCGCGGCTCTGACCAGTGCGGATCTCCAGGTGGCCGTATTCACCGACGATGTCGAAGATCTCGCCCAATAGGCCGGACATTTCGCGGTCGTAGCAGATGCTCTGGGCCAGGCGGGTCACCTGCGCTTTGCCCTTGACCGGCCGGGCCATCTCGGCCAGGCGATCCAGGATCAGACGCATCCCCCGCTCCAGGTGGCGACGGAGCAACATCGCATTGCCGCCACTGGCCACGTATCGTATCCCTTCGGCGACGATGATATGAAACATGACCGCGGTCGTCGCAGCGCCGTCGCCGTTGCGCTCGGTTTGCCGCCAGAGCAGGTGACGGACGAGCATGGCGCCCATGTCAGCATCGCGATCGGCCAACGCAATGACACGCCGCGCGATGGTCGCGGCGTTGTCCAGCCGCTCCGGCAAGAAGTTGCGGCCACTTGGGCTCTCGACGGCGACGAAACGCGGTCGAGGCCCCAGGGTTGGGCGTACAGCGGCAACAATTTGCTCGATGCCCCGCAGCACGGCGTGGTAGGATTCAGGTTGGAGGACAACCTGTCTGTATCGTTGATCGGCCGCGGTGCCTGTCATTTTCACCTCCTATGCGCTGGGGAATTCTAAACTGATCGCATGGTGGGATCTATGTGAAACCACAATTGAAGGAGATAGAGTCCACTCCATGATTAGTTTAGTGCAGCAACCGGCTGATGTCAATGTGGACAAGATGCTGACACTTTTTCAGCTTGCTTTTACTCCCAGCGGAATGTCTTCGCCGAGACGAGAACCCCCAGCAGGAGCATTCCGACCAGCACGCCGACATCCAGTAGTTGGTTGCCCCAGGGCTGGCCGGTCCACAGGCCGCGCAGCAGATTGACCACATAGGTCAGCGGCAGGAAGGCCGAGACCTTCTGCATCGTTGCGGGCATCAGCTCGCGCGGCCAGGCGGCCCCGGAGAGGATCAACATCGGGTACAGCAGCACCATCGCGACGACCTGGGCCGTGCGAGCGGTGGGCATGACACCCGCCAGGATGAATCCGATCCCGAAGAAGCTCAGGCTGCTCAGGATGAATCCCCCTGCCATACTGAAGGCGTTGCCCTCGAATGTCACATGGTAGACCAGCTTCCCGGCAGTGACGAGCAGGAGCATGCCCAGGCAGGTCATCGTGAAGACGACGATGACCTGCGCGGCCATGACGACGAGGGGGCTGACCGGCGTAGTGCGGAGACGGCGCAGGATGCCGTTCTCGCGGTAGATGGCCAGGGTGATGGTGATAGGCATCAGTCCAGTTATGCCGATGGTCATAGCGGTAAAGGCCGGGATTAACATGGCGATCGCCCCCTGGCCGCCAGGTCCCACTGCGGGCTGGCTGCCATAGATGGTGCCGAAGATGAACAGCATCAACAATGGGAAAATCAGCGTGAAGAAGGCGCCCACCGGCTCGCGTAGGAACAGCTTGGCTTCCATCCAGGTCATTTTGGTCAGGCTTTTCATCTCAGGCCTCATTCTCTCAGCTTGCGGCCGGTCAGGCTCAAGAAGACATCTTCCAGGGTTGCCTGCTCGGTGCGCAGGTCACGGAACGGGATCCCCTGTCCGCTCAGCAGGTTGACCACCTCGCTCACCAGCGGGACCTCGCAGCCGTTCTTCCCGTGGACAACCACACGCTCTCCCTGGATCTCGAGCCGGCCGGCCCGCGCCAGGGCGTTCTGGAGCGCCGGCGACAGGCCGCCGTCCAGGTTGAAGACCACCCGTTCCTCTGTTTCCAGGCCGCGGATCAGGGCCGCGGGAGTGTCCAGCGCCTCAATCCGGCCGTGGTCGAGGATGGCTACCCGGTCGCACAGGCGCTCGGCCTCCTCCATGAAGTGGGTAGTCAGCAGCACCGTCTTGCCCCTGGCCCGCACGTCGCGCACCAGATCCCAGATGGCGTGCCGCGCCTGGGGGTCGAGACCGGTGGTCAGTTCGTCCAGAAAGACCAGCTCTGGGTCCGGCAGGAGCGCCAGGGCGACGAACAGGCGTTGTTTCTGTCCGCCGGACAGTTTCGAGAAGGAGGCATTGCGTTTCTCCTCCAGCCCCAGTTGTGTCAGCAATGCTCTCCAGTCGGCCGCTCTGGGATAGAACGAGGCGTATAGGTCGAGCGCTTCCCACACGCGCATCCGGTCCGGCAGGTTGGACTGCTGCAACTGCATCCCGGTGCGCAGGCGCAGGGCTTGGCCGTCGCGCTGCGGGTCCAGACCCAGGACGCGGATCGTCCCCTGGTCCGGTTTGCGTAACCCCTCCAGGCATTCGATGGTGGTGGTCTTGCCGGCCCCGTTCGGGCCGACCATGCCGAAGATCTCGCCTGCACGGACCTCGAACGAGACCTCCTCCACGGCGACAGTCACCCCGTAGACTTTGCGTAATCCTTCAACGTGGACAATGGCGTCCATATTCTTCCTCACTTCCTTTTCAAGATCGATTCTAATGCTGCCACGTGTTCCCGGAAGACCTTCCGCCCCTCGGCAGTGGCACCGACGAAGGTACGCGGCTTGCGTCCGACGAAGGTCTTGTTGACCGCGATGTAGCCAGCCTCTTCCAACTTGCGCAGGTGTGCACCCAGATTGCCGTCGGTGACATCGAGCAGGTCCCGCAGATAGGTGAAGTCCACCTCATCGGCCGCCTCCAGGGCCACCAGGACGGCCATGATGCGCAGGCGCACCGGTTGATGGATGGTCTCATTCAACTCGGCCATGGGTTCACCACCTTGAGCGGATGTAAAGGGCGAGGGCGATCATCCCGCCACCGCCCAGGATCCCCATCCACAGGTAGAAGATGCCGGGCAGCAGGAAGTAGCCGACCAGCGCCAGCGCGGTGATCGGCAGCGCCCACCAGACCGAGGCGAAAGAAAGCAGCAGGCCCATGGCCAACTGGCCGATCATGATGAACAGGATGATGAACATGGTCACTTGTTTCCCGTCCGCGGGCCGGGCAATGGCGATGGCGGCGATACCATAGATGATCAAGAGCAGCCAGAAGATGCCAGCCCGCTTAGCAGAAGCGGACGCTGATGGCCCACGGACGCGCGGGCCCATCCGGGTGCCGAGCAGGATGGATAGAGCGCTGCCAAGGAGGCTCATCCCTATCCAGATGTAGGCGACGATGGCGCCAGACAGAAACTGGGTGGCAAGAAATCCGACCAGCCAGACGACACCCGTGATGATCAGGAAAATGTAGGCGCCGCTGCTGGCAAACGAGTGGCGGGTCTTCTGCGTCATCCTTTGGATGGTCGCCAGCGCTTCTTCGGCTTCGTCAGGGGAGATGTTCATTTGATTGCTCCTTTAGAGTACTCTGTACTACAGAGTAGTCTACACCACTATTCAGACTTTGTCAAGAGGGGAATTTCGAGGAAGCAAAGGGGATGTTGGGAAGGTGGTGCTGGTGGATCATACGCCGGAACGCAAGCTGCCCTTCGGCATCCGCTGCCCTGGCACGCGCGGCCCGAAAACCAGCGGCAATTGCTACAACTCAACCTCCCCCAATCGCGGGAAGAAAGTGCACTTCGCTCCGCTCGTCCACAGGCTGCCTGAGCCCCTGCCGGCTGGTTACGCCATCCACGGTCAGCACGATCCCGCGGCGCAGTGCATCGCCTTCGACCAGTCGCGCCTTAATCCCGGGATATCGCGCCTCAAGCGCATCGACCAGGTCGCGTACCTTGGCTCCCGGCACGGCCACAGCTTCGTGGCCGCCAGTGAGATCACGCAAGAGGGGTGGAATCCAGACTGTTGCCATAGTCATCAGTCCCGTGGATGCCGACAAAGGTCACCACAAAGACACAGGGGAACTCGGATTCTCTTCGTGTCTTTTGTGCCCTTGTGCCTTCGTGGTGACACATTACCTTCATTTCGCCCAGAGCGCCTCGAGGATCGTCCTGGGCGACATCGGCAGATGCGTGACGCACACGCCGATCGCGCGATAGATCGCGTTCGCCAGCGCTCCTGCCGGCGGCACGATGGGCACCTCGCCCACCCCGCGCACGCCATACGGATGCCCTGGGTTGGCGACCTCCACAATCAGTGTGTCGATCATGGGCAGGTCGGGTGCCACCGGCATGCGGTAGTCCAGCAGACTGGCATTCAGCAGATGCCCGTGGGCATCGTAGAAGTACTCCTCGTTCAGACCCCAGCCGATCCCCTGGGCGACGCCGCCCTGGATCTGGCCCTCGACGTAGCTCGGGTGAACCGCCTTGCCGACATCCTGGGCGGCTGTATAGCGTAGGATCGTCACCTTGCCGGTCTCGGGGTCCACCTCGACATCCACCAGGTGTGTGGCGAAGCCAGGACCGTAATCCTGTGCGTGTGTCGTGGCGCTCGCCATGATGGGCCGGTCTTCATTGAGCTTTTCGGCCGCCTGCTTGAACGTCAGACGACGTTCGCCACACAGGAAGGTGCCGTCGCAATATTGCACCTTCTCCGGACTCACCTCCCACAGCTCGGCGACGCGGCCGACCATTTCATCCTTCAGCTTGAGACCCAGCTCATACGCCGCCCAACCGGTGCCGAAAGTGGTCCGGCTGCCTCCAGTGACATCGTTGTAGGCAACGGAATCGGTATCCACTACCTGCGGCTTGATATCCTCGGCCGAGATACCCAGGGTTTCGGCCAACTGCATCGCGATGCTGGTGCGCGTTCCGCCGATATCGGTCGAGCCTTCCACGAGGCTTACCTGCCCGTCGGCGTTCACGCTGGCAGACACGCTGGACATGCCGCCCCAGTTGCCCCAATAGCCGGAGGCAAGCCCACGCCCGCGATTCGGGCCGGCCAGCGGTATCTTGTAGTGCTCACTCTCCTGGATCGCTTTCAGCGTTTTGAGATACCCGATGCGCCGGTAGACGGGGCCATCGGGCTGGCGGTCGCCCTCCTGGGCTCCGTTGATCAACCGGAACGTCAGCGGATCCATCCCCAGCTTCTCGGCCAGCTCGTCGATCACCGTCTCGGAGGCGAACGCGGCGTTGGTTCCGCCCGGCGCGCGATAGGCAGCCGAGCGCGGCTTGTTGACCACCACATCATAGCCGTCGATCTGCAGGTTGGGGATGTTATAGGGCGCCAGGATGACCGACATGCCCGAGGTGATAGGCGACCCGGGGAAAGCGCCTGCCTCGTACGCCATCCAAACCTCGGCGGCGGTGATGCGGCCGTCCTTGCTGGCCCCCATCTTTACCCGGATGATCGAGCCCGAAGTGGGGCCGGTTGCCATCAAAACCTCGGCGCGGTTCATCACCAGCTTGACAGGTTTGTGTCCAGCCTGGCGCGAAAGCAGCGCAGCGAGTGGTTCGAGGTAGACGTTGATCTTGCCCCCAAAGCCGCCACCGATCTCCATCGGCACGACCTTGATCCGCGTCTCCGGCAGCATCAGCATGTCGGCGAGCTGTGCGCGTACGCTGTGTGCGCCCTGTGTGCTCGTCCAGACCGTGATTGCGCCATCGCTGTTCCAAAGGGCGGTCGCGTTTTGTGGTTCGATGTAGCCCTGGTGCACCGTGCTCGTAGTGAACTCGCGCTCGACGATAACATGCGCCTCAGCGAAGCCCTGCGCAAGGTCGCCGCGCTGGTGCCGGTTATGCGCCGCGATATTGGTCGGCGCCGTTCCCCTCTCCTGTGCAAGCTCCTTCATCCTGAGGTCCTCGAGCAGGATCGGCGCGTCGGGCGCCATCGCAGCAGCCACATCCAACACCGGTGGCAGGAGCTCGTACTCGACCTCGATCAGGGCAAGCGCCTCTTCGGCAATGTGGATGTTCGTTGCGGCCACGGCGGCCACGGGGTGCCCGTGATAGAGGACCTTTTTATCTGCCAGAAGGTTCACGCTCTGATACTTGAGGTTTACCGTCCCCTCGCCCAGCGACTTGACTTCGTCGCTCAGGCTCGGCAGGTCAACACCGGTGATTACAGCCTTGACGCCCGGTAGCGCAAGCGCCTTGCTTGCGTCAAGGCGCTTGATGCGAGCGTGCGCGTGCGGACTCCGCAGCACCTTCCCGTGGAGCAAACCCGGCAGGTTCACATCCGCGCCATAAAGCGCCCGGCCCGTCACTTTGTCCACGCCGTCGTGGCGGATTGGGCGGGTGCCGATAACCTTGAAGCTGGATTTGGTCGCTGTGTCTTCAGCCACTACACTCATCTTTTCCTCCCGGATACGGAACGCAAAACGCAAAATGCAGAACAGCGTGGTTATTCTGCGTTCTGACTTCTGCCTTCTGCCTTCTGGTATGTCGTCATCTTGTCCGCAGCATCGAGCACCGCGCGCACGATCTTGTCATAGCCGGTGCAGCGGCAGAGATTCCCGGCCAGCCAATAGCGCACCTCGTGCTCGGTCGGATGCGGGTTACGATCGAGCAGCGCCTTCGCCGCCACGATGAACCCGGGCGTGCACACGCCGCATTGAAGCGCAGCTTGTTCGAGGAAGCTCTGCTGGAGCGGATGCAGCCCGTCTGGGGATGCGATCCCCTCCACAGTGGTGATCGACCTTCCCTCGGCCTCGACCGCCAGCACCAGGCAGGAGTTCACCAGCACGCCGTCCATGATCACGTTGCACGCGCCGCAGTTGCCGTTGCCGCAGCCCTCCTTGACGCCGGTCAGGCCCAAATCCTCGCGCAACACCTCGAGCAAGGTCTGGCGCGGCTCACACCACAGCTCGACCTCTTCACCGTTGACGTGCGTCCTGACCAGTGTCTTATTCTTGTGCGTGATCATCTTCCCTCCCTTGCAGCGCTTTCTCGGGCGCGCTCGATGGCGATACGCAGCACCCGCCGCGTGAGCACGCCAGCCAGATGCTTGCGCTGAGCGATCGTCCCGCGCATATCGTCGATAGGCCGCGCTGCATCCCGGGCCAGGCGCGCGGCCGCCTCGATAGCCGCTTCGGCCTCAACGAGAGATTTGCCGGCCAGGGCATCGCCGGCTTCCCTCACCAGCAGGGGAGTCGGCGCCACAGCGCCCAGCGCCACGCGCGCCGACTGAATGACCTGCCCGGTCCGGTCCAACTGGATCGATGCCCCGGCGCCGACCACGGCGATGTCCATCTCGTTGCGTGGGATAAAACGTAGATATCCCGCGCCGAGGCCTGGCTTGGGAGCGGGCAGATGCAGGGTGACCAGCAGCTCGCCCGGTCCCAGGACCGTGCGTCCGGGCGCGGTGCAAAATGCCTCGACAGGAACGATGCGGCGACCGGATGGCCCAGCCACCTCACAGACCGCGCGGTGCACGATGAGCGCGGGGATCGAGTCGGCGGCGGGCGAGGCGTTACAGAGATTGCCGCCAAGACTGGCGCGGCCCTGGATTTGTGTGCCGCCGATCAACGAGGCGGCATCGATCAGGCCGGGATAGACACGCACCACGGCTTGATTGGCACAGATACGATAACAGGGCACGGCCGCGCCCAACCAGAGGCCTTCGGCCGGATCATAGCACAATTCGTTCAATTCAGGGATGAACTTGACGTCGATAACCAGCGATGCCTTGCGTCGCCCCTCTTTCAACTGGGCGAGCAAGTCCGTGCCGCCGGCGAGGATACGGGCTTGCTCGCCCCTCTCTCCCAGCAGCGTGATCGCCTGCTGCGTACTCTGGGCCCGAACATAGTCAAATGCCTGCAAGGTTCACCTCCCGGAGATGACTGCGGACTAACACCGCACTGCTCAAATACAATGCCTCCCATTAGTTTACCAGATTGCACGCCAGCTTTCCAGTATCCAGCTTCCAGGCTTCCAGTATCCCATTGTGATATTGGTGGGGAACCTTTCGCGAGACGCGCCCGTCAAGAAAACATAGGTAGGAGAGAAGTATCTTCTCAATAATCCGGGGCGAGTGAATTGCACCCCGTGTCAAGGGCCACCGTCATAGACAACCTGCTGCCAGTTGTGTAAGCTGGCAGACGATCTGCAGGGAGCCGCCAAGCCAGACCAATGCACAATAACCCGGCCGAACTGGGTGCGCGCCAGCGTGTGCACAAACGCAATGTCAGCTTTGGCCCGCGCACGCCAGATGGCGCCACGGCTTGGGACACCTTCATGACCTTGACGGCCACGGCCAAGAAACTCGGCGTCAATATCTACCACTACATCCATGATCGCGTATCCGGCGCCATCGAAATGCCCGATCTGGCCGACACAATCACGCAACGCGCCGCCGAACAATCATTGGGCGCATCCTGGGATCCGGCATAACCGGTTCCCCCAGATTATTGAGAAGATACCAAAGAATCAATACGGGCAGGTCGATCTTGGTATTAATCGCGGTCGGATGAACGGACAGGATGACGGTCGTGCAGTGTGCGGCGACTGGGGGTAGCATCGCCAGGGGCTCTCCTTCTGAAATCTGAACCCTGCCGACGCGATGCTATCACGCCCCGATGTCCTTTGACAACCACGCCGGCATCGAGTAGATTGCGATACGTTTAGCAGGGGGTTGAAGTCGAGCGAGTCGGGCGGTTGCCTGCCTGCAAATTCCGGAGTAAGACGGTTATCGAGAGGAGTTCTTTGATGCGCTTCGCTATCATCGGAGTCGGCAACATTGCGCCGATCCATGCAGCAGCCATTCGTGGCGTGCCGGGAGCTGAGCTGGTGGCTGTTGCCACGCGACACGAAGGCCGAGGCCGCGCGTTCGTGGCCGAATACGGCGGAACGTGGCACGCCGATTACCGGGAGCTTCTGGCGCAGACGAAGGTCGATGTCGTTGCCATTTGCACCCCGCACGACCTGCATGCGCCGATGACTCTGGCTGCGGCCCAGGCCGGCGCTCACGTGTTATGCGAGAAGCCGATGGCGCGCAACGTAGCCGAGTGCGACGCGATGATCGCCGCATGTGACCGGGCCGGCGTCAGGTTAGGGGTCGCCTTCCAGGGCCGCTTCGAGCCGCTCTCCATCCGTCTGAAGACCGCGCTGGACGCCGGGAGGTTGGGCCGCTTGTTATGGGTCAGCGCCAACACACTCTGGCATCGCACCGACGCCTACTACCACAGCGGGCCGTGGCGCGGTACCTGGGCACACGAGGGCGGTGGTGTGCTCATCAACCAGGCCATCCACGCCATCGATCTGCTCATCTGGCTGGCAGGGCTGCCGGAGCGGGTCACCGCTCGGGCGCGCACCCTGAATCACGCCATCGAGGTCGAGGACGCCGCCCTGGCGATCCTGGAGTACGCCGGCGGCCGGCTGGGCCTGATCCAGGCGACCACCATCGCGCATCCGGGCTATCCCGAGCGATTCGAGTTCTTCGGCTCGTCCGGCAGTGTCATCTACCACAAGGGTCAGGCCCGGCTCGATTGGCGCCTGTCGGACCCGGCCGAGGATTACACCGAGGAGGCCGAGGTGAGCAGCGGCGCGGCCCGGCCCATGGATATCACCGCTGCTGGTCACACCGCTCTCTACAATGATTTCGTGACCGCAATCCGTGCCGGCCGGCCGGTCCTGGTGGACGGTCACGAGGGGCGGCGCAGCGTCGCCCTGGTGGAAGCCATCTACCGATCAGCCACGTCGGGGAGCACGATCGCGCTCGAGTGAGCGCAGGTGCTCGATCGCCCTCTGGGCAGCGGTGGCGGCATCAGGGTAGGGCATGAACTCACCGGAGATGAAGCCGCTGTAATCGATGTGCGCCACGCTGCCGTACAGCATGCCGAGAATGTGCGCAAAGTCCAGGTGGCCGGCGCCGGGATACCAACGGTTCGAGTCGGCTACGTGGACGTGGAACAACCGATCGCCGGCAGCCATCAAGCTCTCGCCAATGGAGGGTTCCTCGATGTTGGCGTGGAAGGTGTCGAAGAGCAGGCCCAGGTTCTCGGCGCCCACCCGGTCGATCAGTCCCAGTCCCTGGGTCACATTGTTGACCAACGTGGTTTCATAGCGGTTGATCGGCTCCAGGGCAATGCGTACACCGGACTTCGCCGCCTCCGCACAGCACTCACGTAACGCGGCAACGGTCCAGTCCAGCGCCTGCGCCTGGTTCACACCCGGCTGGACAAGGCCGCGCAACAGGCCGATGATGATGATGGCGTTGAGCCGGTGCGCCACCGGAATATGCGACTTCGTGCGTTCGATGGCGGCCCGCCGGATGGCGGGATCAGGATCGGAGTAGGAAAGACGTTCCTCACCCCATGCCTGGCCCGTGCCGATGGCCGGGACCACCAGCCCATGCGCGGCCACCAGGTCCGCCAGCTCCTCAGCATCGATGGCCCGCGGATCACGGATCGCCAGCTCGATCCCATCGTACCCCCATTCCGCGATCTTCTCCAGGTTGCCGTTGAGGTCGCCCTTGAATGTGATGGCTTCGAAACGCGCCTGTTGGACAGAGAGAACGACACTGAGCTTCATCGGATTCATCCCGGAGCGTGACCCCCATCAGCAATCCGCGAACGTCTGCCGCAGCCAGGTCAGGCAGGAGGCGACGACAGGTTCAGGGTTGAGAACGTATTGCATGCCCAGCTCGGCCGACACATAGCGCGTGTAGCCTGCGCGTTTGAGCGCGGCGGCGAACGGCGCGAAGGCGATTGTGCCTGCTCCCGGCGCCAGGTGAGCATCGGCCGAACCGTCGTTGTCGTCCAGATCCACATGCCCCAGCAACGACCCCAGTTTCGCCACACCCTCGGCGAGATCCTCGCCATTGACGTGCAAATGGCCGGTGTCCAACAGGATGCCGAGTTGTGGATCGCCGATCTCGCGAATCATCCGCAGGCCGTCTTCTATCGTCAGAATCTGGTTTGACTCGAAGCGGTGCGCGGGCTCGATGTAGAGCCGCAGCCCCATCCCGCGCATGTACTCGAGGATCTCGACGATGCTCCGGCGCAGGCACTCCCAGCCCCGCTCCAGAGACTGGTCAAGCAGGCTCATACCTGCACACACGTGCACCGACGGCGCTCCGAGCAAGAGCGCGTTGTCCACGTTGTCCATGATGTACCGCACGCTATCTCTGCGCACCTTCTCGTTGGCTGAGGCCAGCAGCGACGGATAGCGGAACTGCGCCGGGATGACGTGGCACACTGCCATGCCGTGCTCGGCCAGCAGGCCCCGGATCTCCGGCAGTTGCGCGTGGAGATCCTGGCGGTACATGTGCGGCCGCCCGCCCCACACCGAAATCCCATCATAGCCCATCTGCCCCATGCTGCGGATGGCGTATTGCAAAGAATAGTTATGGTACACGAAGGAGGACTGTGCGAATTTCATGGTCCAGTATTCATCCCTAACGTGAACTGAGATCCTGCGCGGGCATCACAACGAAGCGAAAGGATCGGGTGGCCCGCTCAGAACGACTCTTCCCCCCGATACCGCCCAATCCCTAGTCCCCAATCCCCCATCCGCCAGCGCCGCGTCAAACATGGCGACGATATTTTCCGGCGGGACATTCGCCTGGATGTTGTGCACCTGGTTGAACACGAACCCGCCGCCCGGCGCCAGAATATCGATCTGCCGGCGCACGTGATCGGCGACCTGCGCGGGCGTGGCATCCGGCAGGACATGCTGGGTATCGCACCCGCCGCCCCAGAAGACCAGATCGCGGCCGAATTCGGCCTTCAGCCGGATCGGGTCCATGCCCGCGGCGGAGATCTGCACGGGGTTGAGGATGTCGATCCCCGCCTCGATCAGGTCGGGGATGAGCGGATAGATGCCGCCGCAGCAGTGCAGGAACACCGGCAGGCCGCTGCGAGCCTTGATGAACTGCCACATCTGCTGTTGATATGGCTTGACGAGCCGGCGATACATGCGGGGCGAGAGCTGAGGCCCGTTCTGCGTCCCGAGGTCATCGCCCACCTGCACGATGTCGATGTACTCGCCCACCGCGTCCAGGTAGCGCGCCAGGTCGGCGCACGCGCTATCGGCGAGCCGCTGCAGCAGCGCTTGGGCCAACGCCGGCTGCCCGGCCAGGTCCTCCATGAAACGCTGCCAGCCGCGCGCGGACTGCGCACCTTCGTAGACATTAACCCCTGTCAATCCTATGATGGCCTTGTCTGTGGTTGCGCGCAGGCGTTGCGCTTCCGCGCGCAACCACGATAGCTCGGCATCGGAGATCGCCGGAGGCTGGAAGGCCTCTATTTCCGTGACGGTCGTCGCGTCGGCCAGCGGCTGGTACACCCGGTCGAAGTAAAGGGCGCCGGGAGGCATGCGATAAAGTAGATGGCCGGCGTCATCTTCAATCTCATGCCCGCCGCCTGGGCCGCGCCGCAAGTTCAAGCCGTCCGGGATGAGAGCCGGCGAGCCGTCGGGCAGCCGCCACGGCTTCCACCGCGGCCGGGACGGATCGAGGCCGATGACCGCGCGCGGCAGTGGCAGGGTGTCGATGTGAAACCGGTCGACGACGGTCATCTCCGGCTGCGCCAGTTGCTGCGTGATGTCGTACATCACGGTCTGGCCGCCCGCGATGCCCAGGTAAGCCTTCAGCCGGTTGTAGGCGATCGCCTGGATGCCCGACGAGCGCATCGCGCCCAGGTCGATGGGCACGCGGCCGGCCTCCTGGTGGCGCAGGGCGGTCAAAACGCGTTCACGCGAGTTCATGACCTGATCCCCCCTCACGCCATCCCTGCCAGGTTCAGCTCCTCGGCGCGGTGACAGGCAGCAAAATGGCCCGGCGTAAGCTCCCTGTAGACCGGCGTTTCGACCTTGCAGCGGTCGATGCAGTACGTGCAGCGCGGATGGAAATAGCACCCTGAAGGGGGATGCGCGGGGCTGGCGACCTCACCGGGCAGCTCCACGTTGCCGGTCTTGATGCGCGGATCGGCCACAGGCAGCGCGGCCAGCAGCGCGGCCGTGTACGGGTGCCGTGGGCGGGCGAACAGCTCGTCGGAAGTCGCAGTCTCCACGATTTTGCCGACATACATGACGGTCACCCGGTCGCAGATGTGCCTGACCACGCTCAGGTTATGCGAGACGAACAGATACGTGAGCTGCAGGCGCTTCTGCAGGTCGAGCAGCAGGTTCAACGTCTGCGCCTGGACCGAGACATCCAGCGCGGAGACCGGCTCGTCCGCAACGACCAGGCGCGGGTTCAGGGCCAGGGCGCGCGCGATGCCGATGCGCTGGCGCTGCCCGCCGCTGAACGCATGCGGAAAGCGCTGCATGAACTCGGGCCGCAAGCCTACCAGCCGCAGCAACTCCGCCACCCGTTCCTCGCGCTCCCTGCGGTTTCGCATCCCGTTGACCAGCAGCGGCTCCCCCACGATGTCGAAAAGGGTCATGCGCGGGTTGAGGGAAGCATAGGGGTCCTGGAAAATCATCTGCATCTGCGGCCGCAGGGGATGCAGTTCCTCGCGCGTCAGCTTGGCGAGGTCCACCACCTTGCCCCCTTCGGTGCGAAATAGCATTTCGCCGCCCGTTGGGTCCAGAGCACGCAGGATGCAGCGCGAGGCGGTCGTCTTGCCGCAACCGCTTTCGCCCACCAGTCCCAGCGTCTCCCCTTCGTTGATAAAGAAGTTGATGTCGTCGACAGCCCGGACGTAACCCACGGTCCGGCGCAGAAAGCCTTTGCGGATCGGGAAGAACTTGCGGAGGTTCCTGGCTTCGAGCAGCGGCTGAGGTCCAGTGTCCGTCATGCCATCACCTCCACATCGTGGTACAGGAAACAGCTCACCTTTTGGTGCTCACCGACCGGCAACAGGGCTGGGGTATGTTGGTCGCACTTCCCGGGCATGAACTTCATGCAGCGCGGGTAAAAGGGACATCCGGCCGGGCGGTTAAACGGATGCGGGATCGAACCGCTGATGGTAGGCAGGTCAATCCGCGGGGTCGTATGGATGCTGGGGATCGACTCCAGCAGCGCCTTGGTATAGGGGTGCTTAGGATTATGGAAGATGTCATCCACCGAGCCCTGTTCCATCACCAGGCCAAGATACATCACCATCACGTAGTCGGCCATCTGGGCGATGACGCCGAGGTCGTGCGTGATGAAGATGATAGCCGAGTTGCGCTCCGCCTGCAACCGCCGCAACAGCCGCAACACCTGCGCCTGGGTCGTCACATCTACGGCCGTGGTCGGCTCGTCAGCGATAAGCAGGGTCGGGTTGCAGGAGAGCGCCATGGCAATCATAGCGCGTTGGCGCAGACCGCCGCTCAACTGCCACGAGTACTCATCCAGCCGTTGTTCCGGTGCCGGAATGCCGACGTCACGGAACTGCTGCAGCGCGACTTCGCGCGCCTCTCGCGCATTGACCGCACGATGCAGCCGAATAGCTTCGATGATTTGGTTGCCCACAGTGTGCACCGGGCTGAAGGCCGCCATCGGTTCCTGCGGGATGAGCGCGATTTGCCCGCCCCGGATGTCCCGCATCTCCTGGCCCTTGGGGTCCAGTCGCGCCAGGTCGACCACTTCCGGCAGACCACCGTTCCGGGATCGCCTGCGCAACAGCATCTTGCCTTCCACGATGCGCCCGGGTGTCTCCACGATGCGGAGGATGGCTTTCATCGTGACGCTCTTTCCGCACCCGCTCTCGCCGACGATGCCGAACACCCGGCCAGGATAGACGTCCAGCGAAACCCCATCCACCGCCTTGACCACCCCCTCATCCATGAAGAAGTGGACCTTGAGGTCCCGGACGGATAACAGTGGTTCGGTACTCTGGTTCATATTCATGTGCAACTCAGTGGCTGTAGGGGTCGGCCGCGTCGCGCAGCCCATCGCCGACAAGGTTGAACGCAAGCACTGCGATGATGACGCCCAGGCCCGGCATCAGTAACCATGGCGCCTGCGCAACCGTCTGAATATTCTGCGCTTCCTGCAGCAGCACGCCCCAACTGATGGCCGGCGGGCGGATGCCCAGGCCCAGGAAGCTTAGCGATGTCTCGTTGATAATCATCACCGGGATGGCCAGCGTGCTGGTCGCGATGATGTGGCTCATGAACGCGGGCACCATGTGGCGCATGATGATGCGGTAGCGGCTCGCGCCCGAAAGCTCGGCCGCCAGCACGAAATCCTCCTCGCGTAAAGACAGGAAGCGGCCGCGCACCTCGCGCGCCAGGGTCGTCCAGCCGATGAACGCCAGGATGATCGTAATGGCGAAGAAGACACGCGTCGGCGGCCAATCGCGGGGCAACGCGGCCGTCATGGCGAGCCAGATGGGGATGGTGGGCAGCGACTGCAGGATCTCAATCACGCGCTGGATGATGAGGTCGGCGATGCCGCCAAAATAGCCAGACACGCCGCCTAACAGCACGCCAAGGATCACGCTGAGGATCACGGCCACCAGGCCTACCGTCATTGAGGTGCGCGTGCCGAACATCAGGCGAGACCATTGATCTCGCCCGAGGCGGTCCGTGCCCAGCAGGTAGGCGCCATCTTTGGCATTGGGGTCCGCCACCCCAATCAGGTGCACGTCCGTCTCAAATAGCCCCAGCGCCTTGTACGTGTATCCCTGCGCGAACAGCGCCAGGGGAATCCGGTGCTCGGGGTCAATTACCCACTCCATCCTCAGCGTCACCTTGTTGCGGGCGCCGACGATGGCCGGCACCGAAAGCCCCAAATGCCCGTCTGTAATGAACGCCAGCCCTTGCGGCGGAATGAAGGCCAGCCGGGCAACGGTGAGTTCTGGATCCTGAGTGGCAAAGAAGTCCGGCACCAGTACGATGACGTAGAAAATGATCAGTATGACGGCGCTGACAACCGCCAGGCGGTTCTTGCGAAACCGCCACCAAACGAGTTTCCAATTGGGAGCAACTGAAACGCGATCCTCGGCCTTGGACTTCGGTACCAGTTCGACCGTGGAGGCATTGGGGAGAGCTTCAGTCATATCAGTTGTTCCCCTCCATGCGGATGCGGGGATCGGCGATCGCCAGGAGAATGTCCGAAATCAGCGTGCCGATGATGGTAAGCAAGCAATATATCAGCAGGATGCTGCCGGCCAGGTACATGTCCTGTTGCTGCAATGCTCGCAACAGCAGCGGGCCAATATTGGGCAGGTTCATGACAGTGGCCACGATGAGGCTGCCCGAGAACAATTGGGGCAGGTACCACCCGACGGTGCTGATCAGGGGATTGAAGGCCAGACGCACCGGGTATTTTATCACGAGACGCCACTCCGACAGCCCCTTCGCCCGCGCAGTAACAACGTATTGCTTGTTCAGTTCGTCGAGCAGATTAGCACGCATGACGCGGGTCAGGCGGGCAGTGCCCGCGATGCCGAGCACGATGGCCGGCACCCAGACGTGCTTCAGCAGGTCCACGAACCGGGCCCAGCTCCACGGCGCCTGGACAAAGGCAGGCGAGAAGAGCCCTGTGATGCTGATGCCAAGGCTGCTGAAAGCGAACCACATCAGCATCAACGCCAGCATGAAGTTGGGCGTGGCGACGCCAGCGTAATTGAAAATCGTTAACACGTAATCCAGGAGCGAGTTCGGGTGTGTGGCTGAATAGATGCCTGCCGGGATGGCAATCACCCACGTGATGACAAACGCGAACAGCGCCAGCAGAATAGTCAACACCAGGCGGTCCGCGATGAGTTCAGTGTTCTGACGCTGGTACTCAAGCGAGCGGCCCATATCGCCGTGCAGCAGGCCATTCATCCAGCGCTCATACTGGACGAAGAACGGCTGGTCTACCCCAAACTGCACCTTGAGCGCATCCACCTGGGCCTGGTCCATCGATGAACCCGACGAGGCCAGCGTCGCGATGTAGCTTGTCAGGAAGTCGCCCGGCGGCGCCTGCACGAGCCCGAAGACGATGATTGAGAAGATCAGGATCAGGAGCGGCAATAGAAGCAGGCGTTGGATAATGTATCTGAGCATAGATACTCCCGCAGCAGAGGCGACACCCATGCCGCCGTTGCACTTCTCATACAAGGAGTGGCGACTTCAGTCGCTTCTCCTGGACGGATAAACGACTGAAGTCGTTACTACGGGTCCGCAAAGTCTTGGGGCGGACTACTCAAGCCTCGATTCCGAGAACTTGCTACTTACTGAGCAAAGAACCAAAGCTCAGGCTTGCCGTTGCCCGGCGTGCGCAGAGCCCAGTCCTTGGTCAGGTTCTCCGGGACGTTGTGCAGGTTAGCGCTGACCACAGCGACGCCCTGGTCCGCAGCCGTCAGGCCGACCGTGCCGATGTCATACAGGTTGTCCACCCAGATCTTATAAATTTCCTGGGCGATTTGCGTCTGGCGGTCAGGAGCGGCACTCTTGGCCTCATCCTGCAGCGCGACAATCTGCTTCCACGGCGCCGGCGGCTCGACGCCTTCCTTGCCGCCGGTGTCGTACCAGGTCTTCCACAGCGGACCGTAGGTCAGGTTGCCGTAGATGGGCAGCCGGATGTCGAACTTGGTCGACCCACTGAACATGGTGCCCGCCGAGTCCTGGTTCCACACTTCGGCCTGCAACTGGTTGGCCTCGCGCATCTGGAAGTGCAGGTCGCGCTCGCGTACTTGCAGGTCAACCCAGATGCCGACCTTCTTCAGGTCCGGGACCACCAATTGGGCAACGTCGACATAGGCGCCCAAAGCAGGGACCGCTGAGAGTTCGAAGCCCACCCGCTTGCCGCTCGGCAGCAGGCGATAGCCTTCCGAGTCCCGCTTGGTGTAGCCGAGCCCATCCAGTAAGGCGTTGGCCTGATCTGGCTGGTATTCGGTGTACTTGTAGGCCCACTCATCGCCGGGATACCAGGGAGAGCTCTTCTTGATGATGCCCATGCGCGGCTCGCCCGTGCCCAGGAAGACCGATTCCTGGATCTCCTTGCGATTGATGGCCAAGGAGACCGCCTTGCGGAAGTCCAACTGCGTCCACATGGCGGTAAGCTCCGGGTCCCCCTGGTAGGTCAGGTTGAAGATGATGCCGGCTTCGTCACCGCCGGTGCTGGACCAGAGGTAGATCTTGTACTTGCCGGATTTCTGCTCTTCTTCCTTGAGGACCGGATAGTTGGCCAGTTGGATATGGCGCTCCTGCTCGTCGAGCTCGCCGGCGATGGCGGCCAGGTTCAAAGCGGCAGGATCCGCGAAGAACTTGACCTGGACCTCGTCCATGTACGGGAGCTGGTTGCCCGCCGTATCCACGCCCACGTAGTAGGGATTGCGCTGCATGGTGAAGATTTGCTCGCTGTAACGGTTAGTCGCCATCCAGGCGGACATCACCGGGCGATCCGGGTTATCGAACTGGTCCTGGCGCAGATAGAACAACTCCGTCCAGGTCTTCAGCTTGGCATCTGCGACCAGCTTATCCAGGTCGGCCTGGTTTGCATAGGATGCGTGGAATTGCTTCAGGTAGTGCGCGGGCAGGAACATCGGGTAGTTCTTGTCGCCGGCATCCCTCTGCGCGATTTCAGGCAGGAACAGCGTCTGCGGGGTCGCGAAGGTGAACCTCACAGACAAGTCGTCCACCTTCTCCACCTTGACCTCGCTGCCATCTTTGTTCAGCAGCCAGGACGGGACAGAAGGCATGAGGTCCTTGTTGTTCACCACGTCGTTGTACCAGAACATGATGTCGTCAGCGGTGAAGGGCTGGCCGTCGGACCACTTGGAACCCTTGCGCAGCTTGATGGTCCATTCGGTGAAGTCAGCGTTCGGGGTGACGCTCTCCGCGTACTTCATCTCGACGCTGGCCCCATCGATTGAGAATTGGACCAGGCTATCGTCCACTATGCGGATGAGGCCGTTGCGGTCGGACGGGCCGACGAAGCCGCGGTGCCACACGCCGCCGTAGGTCCCAATTTCCGCCGCTGTCTCAACCAACGGAGTCTCGGGCAAACGTTCTTCCACGGGCGGCAGCTTGCCAGCTTTCACCTGATCGGCCAGCATCGGCGCTTCGTTGTATTTGCTCACCGGTGCGGGAACTGCAGTGGGCTCGGGTGCTTTGGTCGGCTCGGACACCGTGGTCGCTTCGGGTGCCTTGGTCGGCTCAGGCGCCATAGTGGGGGATTCAGGTACTTTGGTGGGTTCCGCTACCGCGGGTGGCGCCGGTGCCGGGGTCGGCGCCGGTTGCGAGCAAGCTGTGAGCATGAAGCTTAGAATCAGGATCGTGCTCAGCAGCGTCACGGTGATTTTGCGATTCATTGTCCCTTTCTCCTCTGTGAGATGGTTTATAGGTTCCCTGCGGACGAATAACGGTGTTGCCCCAACCTGCTTGATGCTGTGCACTCACCTCCCTTCATCTCTCGCCATCGGTTAGCGCCGGTAGCGTATGGGGGGCTACAAGCCCAACTTCTCGGCATAGCCTTCCAAGAACTGCTTGCCCTGGACGAAGCAGTGCTCAAGGTCGGGTAACTGTTCCAGGTCGACGGCATAGTAGCCGTCGAACCCCTGACGCTTCAGTGCGAGGAGCACTTCGTCCCAGTCGATGTTTCCCATGCCAGGCACCAGATGGCGGTTGACCAGCCCATCGTTGTCGGCCACATGGACGTAACGGATGTGCTGCCCCAGCTTCTCGACGCTCAGGGGCAGCAGCTCCTTCTGGGCGTGCTGATGCGCTGTGTCCAGGATCATGCCCAGATTGGCATCATCGACCGCGTCCAGCAAGCGCATGAGCGCCTCGGTGTTCGAGGTCAGCTCGCCGACACGCGGTTCTATCAGAAGTTGCACACCATTCTCACGGGCGATCTGCGTGCACTGCTTCATGACGCGCACATAGTGTTCCCAGAATTTGGGCCAGTTGAACCCCCCCGGGATCCGAATCCGCGGTTGCTGGCCAAAGACGATCTGCTCCGTCATCAGCGTGCCGCTGACGACCTCCACCGGTGGGAAGTAGCTGTCCACCCAAACGTTGGGCGACCCCAGGTAAGCCGCGGTCCGCACACCTTCAGTAAACGCCGCGAGGGCCGGTCCCGCGAGGGCCGGGTTCTCGCTAATTACCTCGGGCAGGATGATGGCGAAATTCGAGAGCTTGACGCCGGCCCCACGCAACACATCCCGGAACTGCTCCCGGTTGTCGATGACAGCCCGCAAGTTCTCGAAACCGACCCCTTCGAGTTCAACATAGTGGAACCCGAGCGCTGCCATCTCGGGAATCGCCTTCAGCATGTTCGGCAGGCTCGGCGGGAACCCATACTTCCCGATCGCGAACATCCAACAGCACACGATCTTCATCCGGAACCTCTCGATGCGTTATGAGTTGATGATCGCCTCGGCGCCGCGAATCCACACATGGGTGGGATCATCGCTCCACGCACCGTAGACACGGTTGACGCCGCACAGGGCCCAGATGTAGACAAGCTGATAGCCGGCCGCGGCCACAAGCGGGTGATAGCCTCTCGGAATTGCCACCGCATCGCCGTCTTCCACGACGTACACTTCATTGAGCCTGCCCGGATCATCGCCAGGCTCGTAGACCCGCTGGAAGCCATAGCCCCCCGCAGGCTTGAAGAGGTAGAAATAGACCTCCTCGTAGATCGATTCATTCGGGGGATTCTCGACGTCGTGCTTGTGCGGCGGATAGGAGGTCCAGTTACCAGGAGGCACGACCGTTTCGGCCATCATCAAGCGCCGGGTGGTGGGCGCCACGCTGGTGCCAGGGCGGATGGTGCGAGACCAGTTGGCCGCGCCAGCCCGGTTTTCGGGGATGTCGTTGGGACCGATGATTGCCACAGGCAAACCGGGGTCGGCAGGTGTCAGAGAGACGGCCATATCAAGGTTGGCAGTGAGCGCCGTGAAACGGTAGCTCGTGCCGGGCGGCAGGCAGACCAGGGTCGGACCGGCAGAGAACGGGTGAGGACGCCCGCCGATCTTGTCGACCACCTGCCCACCAGCTACTTCAAGCCGGCAGACACCGGCGATGATATCGAAAACGGCCTCGCGCATGCCGGTGTTACCCTCGTACGGGCGACCTCGGATCACGCCCACGCGTCCGAATTCCAGCATCTTCAAGATGCCGTCACTCGGCCCGGCAATCATCACATAGCCTTCCTGGAAACCGGCGCCCTTGATGAGCAGGTTCATGCAGTATTCCTCTTTACCGTTGTGGGTAGCTCACATCAGCCGGGGCCATCACGGCGCGCTTGCGCGCACGACCAACTCTGGCTGGAAGACAAGCATGTTGCAGGCGCCTGAAGCGCCATGCAACTGGTCGATCAGCATGCGAAGGGCAGCCGCACCGATTGCCTGCCGATCGATCCGCAGGGTAGTGAGCGCGGGCGTGACCAGGCTGGCGAGCAGGACATCGTCCGCCCCGGTCACAGCTACATCATCGGGCACGCGACGTCCCAACTCAGCACACACTCGCAGCGCACCGGTCGCCACCAGGTCGTTGTGGCAGATCATGCCATCTACATCCGGCCGCGCCCCCAACAGAGCGCGCGCCGCACGATAGCCGCCTTCAATGTCCGGGACGTCGCAGCGCTTTGTCAGGGTCGGGTCGGGCTCCTCGCCCGCCGCGCGCAGTGCTTCGGCGTAGCCGCGTGCCCGTTCCCGGCTGCTGTGAGACATCTGCGGACCCACCAGCAGGCCGATGCGGCGCCGGCCCGAGCCCAACAGATGCTGCACCACACTGGCCGTGCCCCGCGCATCATCGACGCACACGCTGCCGCTGCCGGCCAGGCTGCGGTTAATCAGTACCACCGCATCATGTCGCTTCACCAGATCTGCCAGATCGTCCTCGGGTAGACGTGAGCTGCACAGCACCACGCCATCGACAGCTCGCTGCTCAAGGGTCCGCAGCAGATCGGCTTCACGGTCCGGGTCCTCAACGGCATTGCACAGCAGGAGGCTATATCCGGCTTCGTGGGCTGCGTCATCGGCTCCGCGACCGATGTCGGCGAAGAATGGGTTGGCGATGTCGGGAACAATCAAGCCGATGGTGCGTGTATGGCGCGTGGCCAGGCCGCGCGCGATGCTGCTGGGCCGATAATCGAGCCGGTCGATGACCTCTTGAACACGGTGGAGAGTGGCGTTGCTGATCTCACCTTTGTTGTTGAGCGCGCGAGAAACTGTCTGCCGGGATACCCCGGCCTCACGAGCAACATCAGCAATGGAGACGCGAAACGACATCCTTGTGCCTCGCGGGAAAATGTGGACGTATGAGCTGCCGTTATCGCTCACGGCACCGCTCACGGCCATTATAAACAGAGAGTTGGCCGGTTGTCAAATGGCGAAAAGGGGCGCGATACACGTTCTTTCGTTCGCCCTTTTGCCTCCTCGCCCTTGCTCGACGACGGTTGTGCGCTATACGCCACCTTCTCGGTGATTTTGACGTCTCCCTGGTCGCGCAGTATAATCACACTGATCCTTCCGTGAACGCTACCGTGAACGCTAACGGCTGGTACGGCGCCTGCGCCGCAGCAGGAGGTTGATCCAATGATGAGCAAACGGGTGAACATCGCGGATGTTGCTCGTGAGGCGGGCGTCTCTGTACAGACGGTCTCGCGCGCGCTGAACAACAAGGGCGAGATCAGCGCGGAGACGCGCGAGCGTGTCCTCGGGATCGTCGAGCGCCTTGGATACCGCCCGAACACCCTCGCCCGTGGCCTGGTGACCCAGAAGACCTCCACACTTGGCCTCGTCGTGCCCGATATTGCCAATCCGTTCTTCTCGGAGGTCGCGCGCGGCGCTGAGGACACCGCACACGGGGCCGGCTTTAGTTTGCTGCTCTGCAACACGATGGAGAATCCCACCCGCGAGGTGGATGCTTTGCGCACACTGGAAGCGCAACGGGTGGATGGCATTATCCTGTGCAGCTCGCGTCTTTCGGAGGAGGAGTTCCACGCGATGCTGGCCAGGCTTCCTGCCGTCATCCTCGTCAACCGCGAATCGTCGAGGAATGACCTGAAGTCAGTCTGCATCGACGACGAGGCCGGCGCGCGGTGTGCCACGCAGCATTTACTCCACAGCGGACATCGCTCGATCGCCTTCCTGGCAGGCCCGCCTGCCTCGCACAGCGGCAGGCGGCGGGCGCAAGGTTACCAACGGGCTCTCTCGGAAGCTGAAATACCCATCGACCCAGAGCTAAGCGCGGTGTGTACGCCGCACCTGGAAGGCGGCTACAACGCCGTCCGGCAGCTTCTCTCCTGCCGCCCGGAAATCGATGCCTTCTTCTGCTACAACGACCTGGTAGCCGTGGGCGCGCTGCAAGCGTGCGCCGCACAGGGCCGGCGCGTGCCGGAAGATATCGCTGTGGTCGGCTGCGATGACATTTTGCTCGCCGGGCTCGTCACACCACCGCTGACCACCCTGCGCAGCGATAAGCGCGGATTGGGCGCAGAGGCAGTCCGCCTGCTGCTTCGGAGGCTGACCGGCTGCGCGGATGGTTGCGAAAACGTCGTGCTGCAGCCGGAGCTGATCGTGAGGGCCAGCGCGCCCAATTATACGAAACTGGATGAGTAGCCGCATGGATCCCTGGAACCGCTTCATGACCGCCGCACGCGGGGGGGTGACCGATCGAGTGCCGGTGGCGTTGATCGTCGACAGCCCGTGGCTGCCCGGCTACGCGGGCGTCGACACGCTCGACTACTTCCTGCACCCCAATGTGTGGTGGCGAGCAAACCTGGATTTGCTGACCCGTTTCCCCGATGTGGCCTGGATTCCGGGCTTTTGGGTGGAATACGGTATGGCCGCGGAACCTTCGGCTTTCGGGGCACGGGTCATCTGGCATCACAACTCACCGCCGTCGATCGAGCCGCTGCCAGGCGGCCTCGATGCGCTGATGGGGATGCGCGCGGCCGACCCAGATGAGCATGGTTTCATGCCGCTGGTCCTGCAGTTGTACCGGGATGCGCAGCGCCGATTGCAGGCGGAAGGCCGCGCGGTTCGGATGGTCGCAGCCCGCGGCCCGCATGCGGTGGCCGGCTGGCTGCTCGGCATCACCGAGCTCATGGTGTCGCTGAAGCGCCAGCCCGAGCGCATAGCCCAGGCGCTGGATGTCCTGACCGAGACCATCATCGCCTGGCTGCGCGCCCAGGCCGAAGCCGTCGGTGGGGTGGAGGGCATCTTGTTGCTGGATGATATCCCCGGCATGCTCTCGCCCAGGCTATTCGACTCGCTGGCCGCGCCCTATCTGGCACGCATCTTCGAGGCGTTCGATGGCCTGGTGCGGGTGTACCACAACGACACGCCCTGCCCCCACCTGCTGCCCCGGCTGGCCGCGCTGCCGTTCGAGGTATTCAATTTCAGCCACGAGATCGATATCGCTGAAGTCCGGGCGGCCATGCCAGCGCACGTGCTGATGGGCAATGTGCCGCCGCTCTCGGTCATGGCCCAGGGCACGCCGGATCAAGTGCGGGCGTGGGTCCGTGCGTGTGTCGAGAAGACCGGCGGCCGCGGGTTAATCCTGTCAGCGGGCGGAGGAGTGAGCCCAGGGACGCCCGCCGAGAATGTGGATGCGCTGGCGGCGTGATGCGTCGTGCGCCGATTCACTGGAAACAATTCAAGGTGGGATAGACAATGACGATCACCTTCAGCAAGCTCTCCGAAATCGATCTGCCGATCTATCCGAGCTCTCTGGTAGAAGATGGCGAAACCACCTACTTCCTCGGCTGGACCCCACAGGGGAAGCGACTGGCTGTGCTGGGACCGGCCGGCAGCACGGTATTGGGATCGTTCTCCGGAGCCAGCAGCGCCCAGGGCAAGCAGACGCTGCTGGTTTGCCCGCCGACGCACGCCAACGCGTCCGCGCTGCGCGCCGCGCTGCCGTGGCTGAGCCCCACGCCGCTGGGGCTGCGCACGTCTGCGGGGTGCGGCGACCGCCTGGGCCTGGCCACTCCCGGCCACATCCGGGCGGCGCGGGCGGTGGGGGGCGCTATCGGGATGATTTTCGCCCAGCAGTCGATTCGCGAGATGACCCGCACCGGCCGGAGCCCCGATGACGTGATGGACGATGCGACTTGGGGCATCTTCCAGGAGGGCTGGCGCAAGGGCATCGGCGCGGATGCCGACCATTTGAAGACCACCGCTGACATCGATCTCTGCGCGGCGGCCGGGTTCACCTTCTTCACCATCGACCCCGGCGCGCACGTCGATCCGGCAGCCGATAGCGACACTGAGGCGACCATCCGGGCAAAATACACCGCACTGCCGTGGCCCGATCTGGCCACTACGGCCCATGACCTGCAGGTGGCCTACGTCGGCAAGCGCATCGAAGCGGAAGACCGCTCGCTGACCCTGGACGAGAAGACGCTGCTGCGCGCGGCGGTAAAATACGGCCGCGCGGTAGCGCATGTGGCTGCGCTTTATCGCCATCTCACGTCGATCCGCCCCGCTGATGGGATCGAGCTGGAAGTATCGGTCGACGAGACGGACACGCCCACCAGTCACGCCGAGCACCTGTTTATCGCGCGTGAACTGCGCCGGCTTGGCGTGCGCTGGGTCAGCCTGGCCCCGCGCTACGTCGGCAGCTTCGAGAAGGGCGTGGATTACATCGGCGATCTGGCGGCGTTCGAGGCCGATTTTGCCGGCCATACGGCCATCGCACAGGCGCTGGGGCCGTACAAACTCAGCCTGCATTCCGGGTCCGATAAGTTCAGCATCTACGGCATTGCAGCCGGGTTGACGCGCGGATTGGTACACTTGAAGACAGCCGGCACCAGCTACCTCGAAGCCCTGCGCGCCGCGGCATCATTTGACCCCGCGCTCTTCCGGGAGATCCTGGCGTTCGCCATCGACCGCTACGAGATCGACAAGACCAGCTACCACGTCTCGGCCCGGCTCGCTAATGTTCCCCGCCCGGAGACGTTGGCCGACCAGGACTTAGCTGAGATATTGGAGCAGTTCGATGCCCGGCAGGCGCTGCATGTCACCTTCGGCTCGGTGCTGACGACGCCCGCGCTGAAGGATCGACTGATGGCAGGTCTGATCCGAAACGAAGAGACTTATTACGATGTGCTCGAACGACACTTCATCCGGCATCTCAATCCACTGGCAGGTAAAGCATGAGATACGTTTTCAGCACCGCCGATACCATCGTTTATCGTTTCCCCACCCACGTGAACGAGCTCGTGCTGGACCGGTCGGAGGCGACGGTCACCGAGGTCTTCATCGTCGTTCTCGAACCCGGCGAAGCGCCGCCGCTGCACAGGCATCCCGATACCGAGCAGGTTTTCTACATCCTTGAAGGTGAAGCTGAGCTCCGCATCGGCCCGGGGGCAGCCGAACGTTACCGGGTCAACCCGGGCGATGTGGTGTGCATCCCGCCGGACACATGGCACATGATCGATAATGATGGACGCGTGCCCGTGCGCTATCTGAGCATCGATGCTTTTCCCGGCGCCCGGCCCGCCGACGAACCCACCTGGGATGACCACGTGCGCGGCATCTGCGCAGCCCTGGGTTGGGATTTCGCGAGCATCAAGCGCGATAAGTGAGGCGACATGACCGACAGAGAGCCTCATCTACGCGTCGAGCCGCATGACCTCGCCGCTGATGCCTTGGGAGAACCTGGTCTACCTGCGCGACGCGGCGCGTCAGTACGGGAGACTCGCCTGACGATGACACCAGCCACATTCGACATCACCACCCAGGACGCGCAGGCCATGCCGGTGACACCGATAGCGCCGGCCGCCTTCGACTTTGCACGCTACGAGGCCCATGTCGCCGAGGCCGACGCGCGTTATGCTGATTTCATGCGCCTGCCCGAAGGCATCGCCGTCTGGCAGCGCGTGCGCGTGGCCGACGTATTCCGCGATGGCTGCCGCGACATGGCGGCGTCGCTGCGCTGGCAGCTCGGCGGTCTGACAAAGGCGATGGACTATCTCACCGATGCGCCGAACTACCTGGAGCCGTGGTACGGCATCGGCGTGACCGCGGCGGCGTTTGGCGCCGAATATGAATGGCCGGAGGGACAGGCGCCCGTGGCGCGGCCGCGTTACCGGACCATGCACGAGGCGCCTACCCTGACCGTCCGACCGGCCGAGCAGGCACAGATCATGCGCCATGTGCTGGCGATGATCGACTATTTCCTGGAGGCAACCCACGGCCGCGTACCGGTGTCGTGGTCGGACCTGCAGAACCCGCTCAATGCGGCCACGGAGCTGGTGGATACTTCCGGCTTCTTCCTGGGCTTCATCGAAGCGCCGGAGGTGGTGCGCCGGATGCTGGCAGCGCTTACCGATGAGGTGATCCGCTTTACGCAGGAGCAGAGCCGCCGCATCGGCGATCAGCTCGTGCGCCCAGGCCACGGCTTCGCCAGCGCGCGGGCCGGCACGGGCATCGGGCTGAGCACCGACAATCTGGTGATGATCTCGCCGCGCGCCTACCGGCAGTTCTGCGTCGAGAACGACGCCCGGATCGGCGCGGCTTTCGGCGGGACGGCTATCCACTCGTGCGGCGACTGGGCCAGGTGGGCCGAGGCCGTGAAGAGCAACCCACAACTGACTATGGTGGATGCCGCGTTTACTCCGCGCACCGATCCGAACTACAACGACGCGGCCGTCTTTCGGACCACCTTCGCCGGCACAGGTATCCTCGTCCAGGCTCGCATGGTGGGCGACCCGGATGAGGTGCTGGCGCGCGTGCGGCAGCTTTGGGGGCCAGGGATGCGGCTGATCGTGGTGACGTACGAACAGGATCCGGCCGCCCAGCACCGGCTGTATCGAGATATTCATGCGCTCTGCGAATGAATTCGCAGCCTGACACGACGGACCTGCTGAAGCAGGTTGACGGGGGCGGAAGGAGTGGATGCCGTGTCTTTCTGGCGAACTCACTTTCACATCGTTTGGACGACCAAGAGTCGGGAGGCGCTCATCACGCCGGAGATCGGGCCACGGCTGCATGCTTACATTGTCAACAAGGCCGCTGAACTTGGAGCCGATCTGCGAATGAATTCGCAGCCTGCTACGACCAAACCTGCTGAAGCAGGTTCCGGGTCCTCGACTTACATTGTCAACAAGGCCGCTGAACTTGGAGCCGATCTGCGAATGAATTCGCAGCCTGCTACGACCAAACCTGCTGAAGCAGGTTCCGTGTCCTCAACCCAACCCGCTTCAGCGGGTTTCTCGTATCAGACGCCGAATTCATTCGGCGGGCGCGGCCAGACGCCGAATTCGTCCGGCAGCATCGCGCTCGTGAACGGCCGCATCGTCCTGCCTGACCGCGTCGTAGTGGGCTCCACCCTGGTCATCAAGGACGGCCGTATCGTCGGTCTGACCGACCCGGCCGACCTGGGATCGGGCATTGAACGCGTTGACGTTGATGGAAGCTGGATCACCCCCGGCCTCATCGACATCCACACCCACGGCGCGCTGCGGCACACCTTCAACGAGCCGCATCATGCGGCCTGGACCATCATCACGCGCGAGAACCTGCGCCGCGGGACCACCGCGCTGCTGGCCACCTTCGCACCAACACCCGATCTGGCGGAAGGGTTGGCCTTTTGCCGGCAGTGGATGGGAGAGAATCCCGGCGGCGCGCGGGTGCTGGGCGCCTACCTGGAAAGCCCCTACATCAACGTAGCCCAAAAGGGGGCGCTGGATGCCTCGTGCGTGCGCGCCGCAAACGACGGTTCGGCAAGCGCGCTGCTTCAATACGCTGACATCTTGCGCGTGTTCATGCTGGCGCCGGAGCTACCGGGAGCACTGGATCTGGTCGAGGCACTGAATGCCGAGGGCATCCTGCCCGCGGCGGGCCACACCATGGCGCACGACACCCACGTGCGCGCCGCGATGCAGGTTGGGCTGCGCCACGTGACGCACCTCTGGAGCGCCATGTCGCTGGTGGTGCGCGAAGGGCCGTGGCGCAAGCCGGGCGTGCTGGAGGCCGCCCTGACCTTCGACGGGCTGACCGCCGAAATCATCGCCGACAACCGCCACCTGCCGCCTACGCTGATGCGGCTGGCGTACAAATGCCTCGGCCCTGACCGCCTGTGCGCGGTATCGGATGCGCTGGCCGGGGCCGGGCTGCCGGAGGGCAGCGTGTACACCATGGGCGGCATGTCATACGATGTGTGCGACGGCGTGGGCATGGTACTCGATCGCTCAAGCTTTGCCGGCAGTGCGACGCTGCTGCCCCAAATGCTACCGGTGCTGATCGACGTCGTGGGCATCCCACCTGTGGAGGCCGTGCGCATGACCACCCTCACGCCCGCGCGCATCATCGGCGTGGACGGTGACAGCGGCTCCCTGGAGCCGGGCAAGCGTGCCGATCTCGTGATCTTCGATGATGCCTTCGCCGCGCAACGCGTCATGCTGAGGGGGAAGTGGGTGTAGCGAATCGGCGAATGGCAAATGGCAAATGGCGAATCAGCGAATCGACGAATCACGCACCACGCAATACGCAATACGCATCACGCATCACGCATCACGCATCACGCATCACGCATCACGCAAAAGGAATCCTATGTCAACCCAACCTGTACACACAATCCAAATCGACCAACTCCCGGTAAGCGTTTATGCCACCAACGAGGCGCTGGGCGCTGCGGCCGCGGCTGAGGCGGCGGAAACGATCCGGGTCGCAGTCGCGGCGCGCGGCGTCGCCAACATCATCGTCGCCACCGGCAACTCGCAGCTCACCTTCCTGGCCGCGCTGCGCGCATTGCCCGGCGTGCCGTGGGAGGCGGTCAATGTCTTCCACATGGACGAGTACGTCAACCTGCCGCCCGGCCACGCGGCCAGCTTCCCGGCCTTCCTGTACCGGCACCTGCTGGATTATGTCCGGGTCAAGGCATTCTTCCCTGTACCCGGCGAGACCGCCGACACTGAGGCCGCCTGCCGCCGGTATGAGACGCTGCTGCGCGGCCACCCGGCCGACCTCTGCGCCCTGGGCATCGGCGAGAACGGCCACCTGGCGTTCAATGACCCGCCCTACGCCGATTTCGATGACCCACTCTGGGTCAAGGTGGTCATGCTGGACGAGCGTTCGCGTCGCCAGCAGGTGGGCGAAGGTCATTTCCGGGGCCTGGACGAGGTGCCCACCCACGCCATCACCGTGACCATCCCTGGGCTGCTCGCGGCGAAGCGGGTGCTGGCCATCGTGCCCGAGGCGCGCAAAGCGGACGCGGTGGCGCAATCGCTGATGGGGCCCATCACCGAGGATTGTCCAGGTTCGATCCTGCGGCGTACGCCCCACGCGCATCTGTTCCTGGATAGCGAGTCGGCGGGCGCCCTGAAATTGGGTGCGTAGCGCAAGTTGCCAGCTTGAGCAACGTTTTGGTGATGATACTGGAATCACCATGAGCACGATGGAGTGGACAAACGCCTGGGTATCGAGGTCAAACACGGAACATTATCTGAACATCTATAGCCGACATCACGGAGGATAGCCTCGATGAAGGGGAGAGAACGCATCCTGGCGGCGCTTAACCATCAGGAGCCTGACCGGGTGCCGTTCGACCTGGGCAGCACACAGGTGACGGGCATCCATGCCATTGCGTATCGTGCGTTGCGCGACCGGCTGGGGCTGCTTCCAGTGACGCCGACGCTCTGCGACGACGTTCAAGGGCTGGCGCTGCCGGACGATGACCTGATGGACCGCCTCGGTGTCGACGTGCGCGGCCTCTTCCCGCTGAACAGCCACAACGATCGGGTGGCCGAGCGCATCCGCCGTGAGCCAAAGGGCAATCCCGAAGGGACGCAAAGCGGTGGGGAGGAAGTCGAGGCGTTCGTCGATGAGTGGGGCATCACCCAGCACCGCCCGTATCCCGACGGCCTCTACTTTACCGCGGTCCGCCACCCCCTGGAAGGCGCCATCACAGTGGACGACGTGGCCAGGCACCCCTGGCCGGACACGGGCGCCCCGCGCCGCATCGCCGGGCTCCACGAGCTGGCCGTCGCCTACCGGGCCCAGGGCCGTGCGGTGATGATCAAGGGCGTGCTGGCGGGCATCTTCGAGATGGCGCAGCGCATGCGCGGCATGGCGCCGCTCATGATGGACATGGCATCCGACGAGGCGCTGGCCGGCGCGCTACTCGATAAGATGGTGGCGCTCAAACTGGCGTTCTGGGAGATGGCGCTCCCGCAATTGCGCGATGTCGTGGATGTGATCTCCGAGGCCGACGACTACGGCACCCAGGTCTCCCAGCTCATCTCCCCGCGCATGTTCCGCCGGCTGATGAAGCCGCGGCTGGCGATCCTGTTCGGCCGCATCAAGGAGTTGGCGCCGGACGCGAAGCTCTTCTTCCACTCCTGCGGCAACGTGCGCCCGCTCCTGCCTGACTTCGTCGAACTGGGGGTGGATATCCTGAACCCGGTACACGTGCGCGCGACCAGCATGAACCCGGTCGAGCTCAAGCGGGACTTTGGCCGGGACATCGTCTTTTGGGGTGGCGGCGTCGACACCCAGGATGTGTTGCCCCACGGCACGCCCGCCGAAGTGCGCGACGACGTGCGGCGCAACATCGACGCATTGGCCCCCGGCGGCGGCTTCGTCTTCAACACCGTCCACAACATCCAGGCCGATGTCCCGCCGGAGAACATCGTGGCGATGGTTGAGGCGTTGCGGGAGTACGGGGCGTACTGACGTATTGCGTATTCCGCATTCCGTGAGCCTTCCATCAGGAGTACATCTCACGCACCACGCAATACGTAATACGCACCAACAAGAGGTCACACATGAAAGTTCTTTTCATCGGCGGCACCGGCGTCATCAGCTCGGCCTGCTCCGAGCTGGCGCTGACCCGCGGCATCGAGTTGTACCTGCTCAACCGGGGCCAGTCGGTGCGGCCTGTGCCGGCGGGCGCCCGCGTGCTGCATGCCGACGTCCGAGACCCGGAGCAGGCGCGCGCCGCGCTGGCCGGCCACGCCTTCGACGTTGTGGTGGATTGGATCGCGTTCACGCCCGACCAGGTGGCCGCGGACGTTGCCCTGTTTCGCGGGCGCACCGGCCAGTACATCTTCATCAGCTCAGCCTCGGTCTACGAGAAGCCGCCGAGCCGCCTGCCCATTGTGGAAGACACACCCCTGGTCAACCCCTTCTGGACCTACGCCGCCAACAAGATCGCCTGCGAGGAGCTGCTGCAAGAGGCCGCCAGGGGCGAAGGCTTTCCCAGCACCATCGTGCGGCCCTCGCACACCTATGATCGCACCAAGCTGCCGACCCCTGGCAATTACACCGCCATCGCGCGCATGCGCGGTGGCAAGCCCGTGGTCGTGCACGGCGACGGCGCCTCGACCTGGGTGCTGACCCATCACCGCGACTTCGCGGTCGGCTTTGTGGGCCTATTAGGAAACGCGGCAGCGATCGGCGAGGCGTTCCACATTACCTCCGATGAGCTGCTGACCTGGAACCAGATCTACCGCATCCTGGGAGACGCGGCCGGGGTCAAGCCGCACCTGGTGCACATCCCCTCTGACGTCATCGCGCGGCACGATCCCGAATGGGGTGCGGGGCTGCTGGGCGACAAGGCGCATAGTGTGATCTTCGATAACCGTAAGATCCGGCGCTTGGTGCCCGACTTTGCCCCGGCGATCCCCTTCACGGCCGGCGCGCGGGAGATCATCGCCTGGTACGACGCCGATCCGGCCCGGCAAACGGTCGACGCACGGCTGGACGCACGGCTGGATGCGCTCGTCGCACAGTGGGGATGAGATGGAACGATTGACCGCAAGGAGCTTCCTGCCCTTCGAAGTGGTATTCAACCCGCGCTGGTGGCACCACACTGCAGGCATCGCGTTCACGCGCGACTTCTATTTCGACCCGGCGGCGCGCGTCCGCAACGATGTCATCATGCGGCGTGTGTTACATGAGCGTTTCGGCGACATCGGTCTGGGCGAGGCGGACCCGGCGCCGAGGCCGGTGGCTGGCTCGTTGCACGTGGCCGGCGGTTTCGTCATCCCTGCGCTTTTGGGCGCTGGGATCCGCTTCGAGCCGGATGCCGCCCCGCAGCCGTTGCCGGCTTCGCTGTCCGTCGAACAACTCGAACATCTGGAGGTGCCTGATTTCCGCGCAACCGCTCCGATGTGCGAGATCATCGCCGGGTGGGACGCCCAACAAGCCCGGTATGGCCACCTGGTCGGCGACCTGAACACCGATGGTCTGCTCAATACCGCGTACCATTTCTACGGCCAGGATCTTTTTGCCGACTTCTATGATGCGCCACAACGCGTGCAGCGTGTCCTGGAGGTGATCGCTGAGCTTATCGTCGATGTCGCGTCTTACGTGCGAGAGCGCACCGGCAGTTGCTCGATTGCCGTCAACCGCATGGCCGAGCATGTGGACCCCCGGCTTTTCATCCACGCCAACTGCTCGGTGCAGATGATCTCACCGACCAGTTACCGCGCGCTGCATCTGCCCGTCGAGCAGCACATGGCGTCACGCATTCGGCCCTTCGGCATCCACCACTGCGGCGACAACATGCACCGGGTGGCGGCTGCCTACGCTGAGCTGGGCATCGCCTTCGCGGACGTGGGCTGGGGCTCTGACGTAACCGCCTGCCGCCGGGCACTGCCGGACGCCTTCCTGAATCTGCGCCTGAGCCCTATCCGCATGCTGCAATGTACGCCTGCCGAGATGGCCGCGGATGCCGAGAGGCTGTTGCAGGCTGTGGGGCCATTGGATCAGGCCGGCCTCTGCTGCATCAACATGGATTACGGCACGCCCGACGACAACATCTTCGCCGTGTACGAGGTGGTGGAGCGGTTTCGGCGGTATGGAGCGTGAGGCGGAGCGGAGGTGCAAGGGGCAGAGGCGCGGAGGAGAAGTCGGTGAGCGCGGGAATAGCGCTCAGTACGCACCACGTACTACGCAATATGCAATCATCTTTCAGGTGAGCAACGTATGACAACATCCAACTGGCACTTATCCGAGGATCGTTTCTTTGATCCCGACCCGGCGCAGCGGCGTGTTGCGCGGGAGTTGTATGTGGGCGTAGCGGGCCTGCCAATCATCAGCCCGCACGGCCATGTTGACCCCCGGCTGTTGGCCGACGAGAACGCGTCGTTCGGCACGCCGGCCGATCTGTTTATCATTCCCGATCACTACGTCTTCCGGATGCTCTATTCGCAGGGCGTGCCTATGGAGGCGTTGGGCGTGCCACGGGCCCCTACGGGTGGCGGCGCGGTGGAATCCGACCATCGCAAGATCTGGCAGCGCTTCGCTGAGCATTACTATCTGTTCCGCGGCACCCCCAGCGGCGCCTGGCTGGACCATGCGCTGACAAAGGTCTTCGGCGTCCGGCAGAAGCTGAACGAAGCCAATGCCCAGGCTGTATACGATGAGCTTATGGCCAGGCTGGCGCTGCCTGAGTACCGGCCGCGGGCGCTGTTCAAGCGCTTCAACATCGAAGTGTTGGCCACCACCGATGCCTCGTCTGATCTCCTGGCTCACCATCGGGCATTGGCCGAGTCAGGCTGGGACGGTCGCGTCATCCCCACCTTCCGCCCCGATGCGGTGGTCAACCTGCTGACACCCGGCTGGTCAGAGAACCTGACGGCGCTGAGCCAGGCGATCGGCAGCGATATCACCTCCTACAAAACTTTCGTCCGGGCACTGGAGAATCGGCGGGCCTTCTTCAAACGTATGGGGGCTACCGCCACCGACCACGCGGCCGAGACAGCCTACACGGGCCGGCTGGATGTGGCCGAGGCGGAGGCGATCTTCCAGGGGGCATTGCAGGGCCGATCCACAGCCGAGGACGCCCACCGCTTCACCGGACACATGCTGATGGAGATGGCGCGCATGAGCATCGACGACGGCCTGGTGATGCAGCTCCACGTCGGCTCCGTCCGCGGGCACAACGCCCTGGTGCGCACACGCTTCGGCAACGACAAGGGCTGCGACATTCCCACGACCGGCGAGTTTACCCATAACCTGTGGCCGCTGCTGGACGCCCACGGTAACGATCCGCGGCTGACGCTGATCATCTTCACCCTGGATGAAGCGACCTATGCCCGTGAGCTGGCGCCGCTGGCCGGTCACTACCCGGCTCTCCGGCTGGGCCCACCCTGGTGGTTCTACGACAGCCCCAACGGCATGCGCCGCTACTTCGACCAGGTGATCGAGACCGCGGGGCTCTACAACATCGCCGGCTTCAACGACGACACCCGCGCGTTCTGTTCCATCCCGGCCCGCCACGACGTCTGGCGCCGCGTGAGCTGCGACTGGCTGGCGGGCCTGGTCGTCCGCGGCCAAATCGATGACACCGACGCGGCCGACATGGCTTTCGAGCTGGCCTATGGATTGGCCAAGCGGGCGTATCGGCTGTAGTGAATCAGCGAATCAGCGATTACGTACTACGCGATACGGAGCAATCATGGACCTGCAACAACTCACCCAACTGTATGACTTTACCGGCCGGACCTTCATCGTCACAGGGGGGACCGGCGTCTTGGGCGGCGAGGTCGTCTGCGCGCTGGCGGGGGTGGGCGCGAATGTCGTCATCCTCGACCGCAACCTGGACCCCGCTCAGGGGCTGCTGGAGCGCATGGGGCCACACGCGTGCAACGCCGAGGCGGTGTACGGCGACGTTTTGGACCGTGCAAGCTTAATCCAGGCGGCCGCGATCACCAACGAGCGCTTCGGCTGCATCCACGGCCTGGTCAACGCGGCTGGGGGCAACAAGCCGACCGCCACCACCAGCCCCGATTTGAGCTTTTTCGATTTGTCCGACGACGCGCTGCGCTTCGTGTTCGACCTGAACCTCATCGGCACCATCCTGCCCAGCCAGGTCTTCGGCAGGCAGATGGCCGAGTGTGGTGAGGGGGTGATCCTTAACTTCTCATCGATGAATGCGTTCCGCCCCCTGACGCGCATCCCTGCATATTCGGCGGCCAAGGCTGGCGTCAGCAACTTCACCCAGTGGCTGGCGGTCCACATGGCGCAGAACTACGCCAGGCAGATTCGCGTCAATGCGGTTGCGCCCGGCTTCTTCATGAGCCAGCAGAACCGCTACCTGTTGATCGACCGGGAGACCGGCGAGCTGACCCCCCGCGGCCGCACCATCATCAACCACACCCCCATGAGCCGCTTCGGCAACCCCGAAGATCTGCTTGGCACGATCCTCTGGCTGCTCTCGCCCGCGTCCGCGTTCGTCACAGGGATCACGGTGCCGGTGGATGGCGGGTTTTCGGCGTTCAGTGGGGTGTAGGACCGGGGGACGAGGAAACAGGTAAATTAGGAGGATTGAAGCGCATGGTCGTCGTTCAAGCGATTTCGGAGTCCGGTGCGCCGACGCACGATGCGGCCAGGAAGGCGCTGGCGCAGGCCCTGAGCGGCCGGTTCACGGGGCAGAGGGTATTGGCGTTGATCCCCGACCATACCCGTTCGCTGCCGCTGCCCGCGCTGTTCCGCATGGTGGTAGAGCTCCTGCACGATGTCCGCCAGCTCGATTTCATGGTGGCGCTGGGAACGCATCCCCCACTGGCCGAGGAACACCTGAATCGGCTGGTGGGCATCAGTGCGGACGAACGACAGACGATCTACCGGCATGTTGGTCTGCTCAACCATGCCTGGGATGATCCCGCGGCGTTGACCTCGCTAGGGGTCATCGGCCAGGACGAGATCAAGCAGATCGCGGGGGCAGGCTGGCATCCATCGTTGCCGGATGAGGTAGACATCCGCATCAACAAAGCCGTGCTGGAATATGACCAGATCCTCATTCTCGGCCCGGTCTTCCCGCATGAGGTGGTCGGTTTTTCGGGCGGGGCGAAGTACCTGTTCCCGGGCATCTCCGGACCCGACGTTATCAACGCCACCCACTGGCTGGGCGCGCTCGCAACGGTAGTCGGCACGATCGGGATCAAAGATACTCCCGTGCGGGCGATGATCCACGCCGCGGCGCAACGCCTGAAAACGCCCGTCACGTTGGCGGCCCTGGTCGTTGAGGGCCACGATCTGACGGGGATCTTCGTCGGTGATATGGTAGAGGCCTGGGGCGCCGCGGCCGATCTCTCCTCGCAACGCCACATCCGCTGGTATCCGCAGCCGTTCCGGCGCGTGCTCTCCTGCGCGCCGTCGATGTACGACGAGCTGTGGACCGCGGCCAAAGCCATGTACAAGCTGGAGCCTGCGGTCGCGATGGGCGGTGAGGTCGTGATCTACGCGCCGCATTTGGATGTGGTCAGCCACGTGCACGGCAAATACATCTACGAGGTAGGCTATCACATCCTGCCTTACTTCTTGAACGACTGGGAGCGGTTCAGGCACGTGCCCCTCGGCGTGCTAGCGCACAGCACCCACGTACGCGGCTCAGGGGTGATGGCGGGAGGTGTCGAGAAAGCCAACGTCAAGGTTACGCTGGCAAGCAAAATCTCGCCCGAAGACTGCGCCCGGCTCCACCTGGGCTACCTGGATCCAGCGAAGATCAACCTGGCCGACTGGCAAAATCGCGAGGATGAAGACATCCTCTACGTGCCGCGGGCTGGCGAAATGCTCTATCGCGTAAGGAGCGCGTCATGAAATACGGTTTGAACCTGAAACAGGCCCCTGAAGAGGAGCTACGAGACGGCGGGCTGGATTTGCTGTCGTTGGGAGGGTTGGTCCACCGGCTGGACCCCGGGATTATTCCCTTTCGGAAGGCCACCGAGTGCCAGATCCACGTCAGCGGCGGCGAGTTCAACGTGGCTGCTAACCTGGCCGACTGCTTCCGCCTGCGCACCGGCATCGCGACAGCCATGGTGGACTATCCCATCGGCGACCTGATCGCCGAGCGTGTGCGCGCGATGGGGGTGACACCGTTCTACCGGCACTTCAAGCACAACGGCGTCAATGGCCCGAACATGGCGACGGTCTACAGCGACCGCGGGCAGGGCGTGCGCGCGCCGGTGGTGTTCTACAATCGCGCCAACGAAGCCGCGGCCCAGCTTAAGCCGGGCGATTTCGACTGGAAAGCCATCTTCCGGCGCGGCGTGCGCTGGTTTCACAGCGGCGGCATTTTCGCCGCGCTCTCGGAGACCACGGGCGAGGTGATCATCGAAGGCATGCAGGCGGCCAAGGCCGCGGGCGCAGTGACATCCTTCGACCTGAACTATCGCGCCAAGCTGTGGAACCTGTGGGGCGGCCACGAGATCGCGCTGGGGGTCATCCGGCGCATCGTGCAGCATATCGATGTGCTGGTGGGCAACGAAGAGGACTTGCAGATGGGACTGGGCGTCCCCGGCCCGGAAGTGGCTGCCAGGTCCAAGCTCGACCCTAGCGTGTTCTTCGGCATGATCGACAAAGTCACTGCGCTATACCCGCAGGTCAGAATTGTGGCGACGACGTTGCGTGAGGTGCATTCGACCAACCGTCATAGCTGGGGCGCGGTGGCCTGGATCGACGGCCAGACCTACGTATCGCCCACATGCGAGCTGGATGTGCTCGACCGCGTTGGCGGCGGCGACGGATACGCAGCCGGCTTTTTCTACGGCCTGCTGGCCGGCGAGTCGGCGCAGGAGGCCGTGAACCTGGGCTGGGCCCACGGCGCGCTGCTGACCACTTACCCCGGCGATACCACCATGGCGACCGTGGAGCAGGTGCGTGCTTTCGCGCAAGGTGGGTCGGCGCGCATTCAGCGGTGAGAGAGGTATTGGATGATTGGGTAGCGGAAGTGCTGAGGAGCACAGTGCGGTTGGGATATTAGCGGGGAACCTTTCGCGAGGCGCGCCCGTCAAGAAAACCTAGGTGGGAGGGAAGAATTACGAAAAACGAGTAAGGAGAGACGAAACGTTATGCGTCCAAGATATGCTGCGCCAAGACCGGTCATGCTGTTCGTTACCGGATTCTTTGCGTTGATCCTGGCGGCCTGCGTCAGCATCGGCGACCTGCCGAACACCGGCAATGAACAAACGCCGGCTGCGACCACTACCGCTCCTGCGATGACAGCCACTGCTCCGGCCGCGACCTCCACTGCTTCTGTAGCAACACCTGCTGCTCCAACGACGGCGAATCCCCTGGCGCACACGGAATGGTGGCTGGAGTCCCTTGGCCCGGCAGGGAGCGAGCAGCCGGCAGGCGCCGGGCGTACGGTTACGTTGAACTTCGAGTCCGAAACCCAGGTCAGCGGATCGGCTGGCTGCAACTCTTACGGCGGCCAATATCAGATCCAGGACGGTAAGATCACGTTCGGCCAGATCGTGCATACCATGATGGCCTGCGCGGACACACAAGTGATGCAGCAGGAGCAGGAGTACCTCCAGGCCCTGCAAACGACCAGCGAGTACACCCTCAGCGGCGGCCAATTAACGATCACCTACGACAGCGGCAAGGGACAGCTCAATTTCGTCCCGGCCTCCACCGCTTCAGCCGCAGCAGCCCCAACGACCGCGGCCCCTGTGGCCGCTTCCACTCAGCCTGCGCCGGCCAGCCCGACGGTCGAAGGCAGCGAGGCGCCGGCCGCCCCCGCCCAGTCCGGGCAGGGTGAGCTCCCCTACGTTGACAGCCGCAGCAGCCCCACCGCGCTGCTGCGGTCATACTTCAACGCCATCGACCGTCAGGAATACGCCCGGGCCTACTCCTACTGGCGTGATCCCGCCAGCGCCGTCGGCCCGTTTGATGCGTTCATGAAAGGTTACGAGAACACAGCTTCCGTCGAAGTGACCTTTGGCCAAATCAGCGGCGACGCCGGCGCCGGGCAACTGTACTACTCCGTGCCGGTCCTGTTGCAGGCGCACACCAGGGACGGGAAGAACCAGACCTACGCCGCCTGCTATGTCCTGCATCTTTCCCAGCCTGCCATCCAGGACTCCCCGCCTTTCGTGCCCTTGAGCATCGAAAAGGGGGCAGCGAAAATCCTATCCGACGCTGTCCAGGCGCAAAGCGCTTTGGCGACCATCTGCACGGATCTGGGTCTGCCCACCGGCGGGCCATATAGCCCGCCCGCCACCGACCCCACCGACGTCAGCGCCGACAACTACGTGGACGACCGCAGCGGGCCGGTAGAGGTTTTGCGCTCGTTGGTCAATGCCATCAACCGCCACGAGTACCTCCGGGCTTATTCCTACTGGGAAAACGCCGGGGACGCCACCGCGCAGGTAGGGCCCTATTCGCAGTTCAAGCAAGGCTACGCCGATACCGCCTCGGTGCAACTCATGACCGGCGCGGTGAGCGGCGATGCTGGAGCAGGCCAGCGCTACTACGCGGTGCCCGTAGTCCTGATCGCCCGCACTACCGCCGGCGAAACCCAGACCTTCGCCGGCTGCTACCGCCTGCACCTGGCCAGCCCCCAGATTCAAGCCGAGCCGCCTTTTCGCCCGCTGGCGATCATGTCGGCCACTGTCAGCCAGGCAGCCAACAACGCCGACACGGCAGCGCTGCTGAATCAGAGCTGCGCGCCTTGAAAGATGACAGGTAGATAGATGCGTGGTTGCGGCCCGCTGCCCAGGGTGATCGTCGGCAGCGGCGAGGGCTGGCAGGCCGGCACAGACAACCTGCCTGCTGACCCATCGGCGCCCTTCGCCGCCAGTGCCATCATCATCCCCTCGCACTGCTCCAACGCCGGGCTCAACACCCACCAACCCCAGCCGTTTACCAGCACGGACAGGGGTTCCGATGGGTTCCCGGAGCTGTCTGTCAGCCTGACGATCACCAGCGCGCCTGTGGCGGGCCCGCCGCTGCTGTCGAACACCTGCCCGTAGGTCGCAAAAGGCGTGGTGAGCTTGCCGGTGGCCCGGGTCATCACGTGAAACGGGACGCCGGCATCATCCGCCACGGCGCTTCCCGAGTGGATGCGGAAGAAGTAGGAGGTCTCCGGCTTCAGCCCGCCGAGGGTCACCTGGTGGGTTTGCGCCGCGGTCGTCTGACCCCGGTCATCGTACGCCTCCAGGCCCAACGCCTCGCTCTCACCATATTCGATCCAGCCATCGCTAGATTCATCGGTTTGCCAGGTTACCACCAGGGAAACATCCCGCCGGTTGGTGACCAGGATGTTTTCGATCACGGGCGCGCCGACCTCGGGCAGGAGATCCGAACGCTCCTCAGCCGGCCGGGCGGGTTGTGATCCATGCGTCGCCATCAGGCTGGGGATGAATCCGCTGGCCTGGGTACATTTGACGAAGTAGCCCTCGTTCGGCACAATTTCAAAATCATTGAAGGGCAGGTCCTTGACGTGTGCCTCCCAACCCCCTGCGACCAGCGGTCGATCTCGGCGCAGGCTCCGCCCTGGCCGGCGATGCCGCTCAGCAACGCTTGGGCGGTATATCCTGACGAAGGATAGGGCACGCCCACCAGATTCCAGCCCTCCTGCAGAATGAATCCGATGCCGCCCCACGGCACCCACCCGGTCAGATCCCGGGAACTGCCGACGCGCCCTTTGATGAAATAACCCCAGGTTATCGTAACCGTATTGGTAGGTGTGGCTCAAAGCATCCGTCACGCGCACGAGGCGAGACTGGCTGTCGTACTCGTAGCAAGTCGTAGCGCCTAAAGGATCAACGATCTCGACAGGCTGTAGCTGATCGTTGACGCGCACCGTCGTCGTGTTACCCAGCGCGTCGGCGATGTGGGTCGTGCCGTCCGCATCATACGTCAGCCGCGTCATGCCCGCGCCCTGGTCTCCGGCGCCAGAAATCAGCCGCCCTTGGGCATCATACTCGAAGAACTCATGCGTGCCGTCAGGATGCGTGATGGAAGTCAGGCGGTGGTCGCGCGCCTCGCCCTGGCCCAGGCTGTAGGTGTAGGAGGTGACGCGGTCGCCGGGTGCGGTGACGCTCAGCAGGTGTTCGCCCTGGGCGTCATAGCGATAGGTGGTCTCTCTGCCCGCATGATCGGTCAGTTTTGCGATACGCCCCTCGGCGTTGTATTCCAGGCGGAAGCTTTCGCCGCCGGTGTGTTGAACCTCCGTCAACCGACCGTCCGTATTGTAGACCGCGGTGATCCCGTTGCCGTTGGCGTCCTGCATGGCGCTCAGGCGCAGATCCGCCCGGAAACGGAACACGAAGCCGTCTTTTTCCCGGATCTGGAACGTGCCGTCGGGGTCGCGCGTGAGCACCCCGTAATCGCTCGGAGAGCTGGTATAGGTGCCATCGGCGTTGCTGGTGAACCAGCGGTTGAAACCATCGGGGCCGAGGAAGGCAATGCGGCCGTCGGTGTATTCCTGGAGGTGCGCGTCGTAGTTCAGCATCCAGCCCCGGCCGAGTGGCCCCAGATAGGGAGCATGGGCGGAGTCGTTGGGCACGACGCGTCGGAATTCGAGGGGGAATCCCGCTCCAGGCGCCGATGCATCCACCACATCGGCCAGGAACGGGATCTCGAAGGAGCGGGCCTGGAGCGAGAAGCCAGATACCGCCGCCCTCTCCATCCCTGCTGCGATCACGCGGCCGCTTTCCGACAGCGACACGGAGACCTCATAATCGGTCGCGGGTTTCAGGCCGGCAGTGCTCCAATGGTAGTAGAGCGACCGGCCATCACGCTCGAAAGCCAGTGGCTGATCCCCTGAGTCGTAACCGGCGCTCGCTGAACGGATGCGGACCGTGCCGCCGGTGATGCGGAAGGGGAAGAACCGCTCCGTCACCTCCACGCGCATGAGCGCGCCCGTGACGGCCTGGCCCGGCAGGCCATTCTCCGGTTTCACCACCACGGTACGGGAACGTCCGTTCACGTATTGGGCGATCGCCAGCGCGTCCTCGACCGTGATCCTGCCGTCCTGGGTGGCGTCTGCGTTTTCCGGGTGTGGCAGGGTCGCGATTTCATTTGCTACGTAACGTGTCACCAGGCGCGCATCAACGAGGTCCACCGCACCATTGCCGTCAACATCGCCCGGCATCTCGGTCGCTGGTCGGGATGCTGCGATTGCCTCAGGGACGGGCAACAAGGGTGCCACGAGGGCAACCACGAGAACGACAACCAGCGCAATCTTAGCATCCCTGGAGGAGTGTAGTGCGATCATACAGGGCCTCCTGTGTCTGTTTGGCTGTTTATCAAGGTGACTGTAGCGGGAACAAGAGAGGTCTACAGAGCTCACGGTTCCCTCGCACACTGTTGCGGAAAGGCGAAGCACCGGTGGTTAAGGCAGATTATACACCCGGTTAACGAAGAATCGACATTGAATACAAAACAGATGGCTTTCGCGCCCGTGGCCTGGACGTGAAAGCCATCTGTTGGCAAGGGAATTTCCTCCAACTGACACATCTCGGCGTCGAAGGCGGGCACAAGATTCAACCGCTGCTACCCCTCGATCAGCAGCCATCGAGGGTCATGTCCCAGGCCGGCCCACGGCAGCCGTGACCAATACCTCCGTTCCTCCTGAGAGTTATCCCTGCTTTCTGAGCGAGCGGAAAAACCGGCGTAGATCGTCGGCCAACTCCTCGGCTCTTTCATAGATCGCAAAGTGGCCACCCACGGGGAACTCGGTGAACTGCACGACGTTGTAGTACTTCTCGGCCCGTTGGCGCACGATGGGTGCCAGCTCGTGCGGATACGCTGCCACGGCGGTCGGCACCTCGATGCGCTCGCCCGGCCGGAGTTCCCACGGGTTGTAGTACGACTCGCTGTAGAGCCGCACGGCCGACCAGAACGAGTTGGTGGCCCAGTAGAGCATCACGTTGGTGATGATCATGTCCTTCGGGAAGAGCCGCTCGAAATCGTCGCCCCAACCGCTCCAGGCGCGCCACTTTTCCACGATCCAGGCCGCCATCCCGGCCGGCGAGTCGGTCAGGGCATAGGACAGCGTCTGCGGCCGCGTCATCTGCAGATGCGCGTACGCGCCCTCGTCGATCCAGTAGCGCTCGACGTTTTTCCAGTACCACAGCATCTCCGGGTCCGCGGGTTTGAGCGGCGCCCATTTCATGCCCAGGCCTCTGAGCAGATCCGGGTCCCTGTCCTCCGGGGGTCGCTCATCGGCAATGCGCGGGAACAGGCAGTTGAGGTGGATGCCGATCAGGTTGTCGGGGCGCAGGAAGCCGAACGGCGCCGTGATGAACCCGCCCCAGTCGCCGCCCTCGATGCCGTAGCGCCGGTAGCCCAGCCCTTCGGCCATCAACCTGTCGTACTGGTCTGGATGGTGCTGAAAGCCGAAGCCCAGGTGCGGCGGCGGGTCCGATAGCCCGAAGCCGATCAGCGACGGCACAATGACCGTGAAAGCATCGGCCGGGTCGCCCCCCTGCGCCGCGGGATCGGTGAGCATCGGTATGATCCTGAGCAGCATGGTGAACGACCACGGATAGCCATGCATCATGAAGAGCGGCATCGGGTTGGGGCCCTTGCCCTCTTCCCGGATGAAATGGATGCCCAGCCCATCCACATCGGCCCGGAAGTGCGCGAACGCGTTGAGCCGCGCTTCCTCCTTGCGCCAGTCATACTCGTCCAGCCAGTACTCGACGAGCTCCTTCATGTAGGAGAGATCGGTCCCGCGCTGCCAGCCCGTGCCCGGGATCTCGCCCGGCCAGCGCGTGCGCTCGAGCCGCTGTCGTAAGTCGTCCAGCACCGCTTGCGGGATCTGCACTTTCATTGGCGTGATGGTGACCGCCATGCCGCCTCCTCTTCCAGGTTCTTGGCGTTGTGTTCATCGCAACGGACGGAAGAACTCACGGAGTTCTTTTGCGTATTCTTCGGCCTGTTCGAAAATGCCGAAGTGCCCGCCTTGTTCCATGTAGCGGAAGCGCACCACGTTATAATACTGCTCGACGCGTTCCTTCAGCAGCGGCACGATGTCCTTCGGGAAGGAGAGGACGCCGGTCGGGACCTCGATCCGATCCCCGGGCTTGACCTTCCACGGGTGGTTGTGCGATTCCCAGTAGATGCGGATCGCGGTGCCGAAGGTGTTGTTGATCCAGTACAGCATGACGTTGGTGAGCAGCTCGTCCTTGGAGAAGACCTCCCGCTCGAAGTCCTCCTGCCAATCGCTCCAGAGCCGGTACTTCTCGACGATCCATGCGGCCGCGCCGACCGGCGAATCCGCGACGCTGAACGCGAAGCTCTGCGGGACGGTCATGTTGACGTGGCTGTAGCCCGACTGATCCATCCAGAACCTGGCCGCGGCCTTCCAGAACTTCAGGCTCACCGGGTCACGCGGGCGGATCGGTGCATTGAACAGCCCGAACCCGCGGATCAGATCCGGGTCGCGCTCGTCGTCCGGCACCTCGTCGCGCATCCGGATGCCCATGTAGTTGATGTGGATGCCGCTCAGGTCTTCGGGGAACTGGTGGCCCCACGGGAAAGTGATGATCCCGCCCCAGTCACCGCCCTGGATGCCGTAGCGGCGGTAGCCCAGCTCGTGCAGGATCTGCCGATACACCGCCGGGTGATCCTGGAACCCGAACCCGCGGCGCGGCACCTGGTCGGAGAGGCAGAAGCCGCACAGTGAGGGGATGATTAGCGTGAAGGCGTCCTCCGCCCTACCGCCGTGCGCTTCGGGGTCGGTCAGAAATGGCACGATGCGCAGCAGGGTCGCCCATGACCACGGATAGCCGTGCATCATGAACAGCGGCATCGGGTTTGGCCCCTTGCCGGGGATGTGCATGAAGTGCACGCCGATGTCGTCCACCTGGGCCTTGTAGTGCGGGTAACGGTTGATCCGCTCCTCCTGCGCCCGCCAGTCGAAGGTGTGGAGCCAGTAGTCGACCAGCTCCTTCATGTATTCGGTGTTCGTGCCGTAGTCCCAGCCCATCTCGGGGAACGACTGCGGCCAGCGGGTGCGCTCGAGCCGTTGTCGCAAATCGTCCAGCACCACTTCCGGGACATGGACTTTCATCGGTGTGATGGTGATCGCCACAGATTGACCTCCTATGTAGTCACGGCAAGGCAAGTGAGAATGGCGCACACCGGCGCCGATCAAGCAACTCTCTCAAGCCTTACGAATCTCGTCGCAAAAGGCTCCCGCCCCTATGGCCACAGGAGCGGGAGCCCAGGGTCTGATGATGAGGCCTCGATAGTCTACTAGGCCTTCACACCAGGGTCAAGTTCCATTCAGTTGGGGACCGATCTACAGTGTCCAGTCAGCGGCAACCCAATCCAAGCCCAACTCCCTGAGCTTTTGGGTCGTGGGGTAGCCGGTACGCGGATCCCACCCCACCAGGCGGTAGTACTCTTCAATGGCGTCCGCGTACTGTTGGCGTTCGAGATGCCAGCCGTCCGTTGGTCCGCCCTCAAGCGGTTTGTCGAACAACTTGTCGGGCAACTTATCCGCGTCCCGGCCAATACCGTCGCGCGCGTTGAAGGCGCGCATCATGTTCAACCGTCGTTCGCCGACTGTCAGGGCCTCCTCCAGTGACACATCCCACCCTGTGACTGCCCGGATTATCTCCACTACCTCCAAGGGCGTGGCAAGTTGCCAAAAAGCGCCAAACACGAACTGGCACATGTTCGCCGAGTCTGTTAGGCTGTAGAGGCGCTGAGTGATGACCATGTAGCGCACTTTCTCGGGCGTCAACGACAGCGGCTCCTGGGGCGTCACCAGACCCAATGGCTCCAATCGCTCCCGGTTGCTCTCAAAAGCTTCGGTGCCCTCATACGCTGCATCGTGCTCACAGGTCATGTGGTCGGCCCCATAGGGGTTGACCATGTAAATGAGTCCTAAGCCCCGTTTCAAGTGCGGCATGTGGGCAGGAGCCTCGCTACCCTTTACGGTAATGAGGTATTTGTGTCCCTTACCTAACAGGTCGGCGGCTCTGGCGGATCCCTCAGCGAGGATGCTGCCAAAGCCTGTCCGGTGGGCAATGAGCTCGACCGCTCGTACCATGGCAGCGTCGTTTCCAAACTTGAGTTCAAGGCCACCTGTATCTGCAAGGCCGATCAAACCATTCTCGAAGCACTCCATGGCCCAGGCGATGGTCGCTCCGCAGGAGATAGTATCCAGGCCGTACGCGTTGCACAATTGATTGGCGTGCGCGACAGCTACCAGATCGGTGACGCCACAGTAAGTGCCCAGAGTCCCCATGGTCTCGTATTCGGGACCGCCGTACTCCGGATCCACTCGGTAGGCGCCACGTTCGCTTTCTACAACGCGCTTGCAGCGCACTGCGCACGAAAAACAGGTGTCGCGGCCAAGCCGATCCTGCTTGCCCTCGGGAGCACCGCGCAGGATGGTGTCATACATCCTGAACCCACTGAGGTTCTCGCCGCCTTGCAGGTAACCGCTGTTCCAGTTGAGCGAGGGAAAGCCACCGACGGAAAGCTGGCCGTCCACGCCTGAGGAGGTGCCATACTTCATCACAGCCAGGGCCGCGTCCGGGAGACGCTTGACCAGGCGTTGCGCCAGCGCCTTCACAGCACGTGGGTTGGCGACGGGTGGCTTCATGCTGCCGCGCACGGCGATCGCCTTCAGCTTCTTGCTGCCCATAACAGCGCCCATGCCGGTGCGGCCATTGGCGCGATTGCTCATATTCATGATGCTCGCAAACCGCACCATCGCTTCACCTGCCGGACCAATTTCCAAGACCTCGATCGCGTCATCGCCTAGCTCGGCCTTGATCTGAGCCTCTGTGTCGCCGGTAGTGCTCCCCCACAAATGGGCCGCGTCACGCAGTTCTGCGTGACCGTCGTGGATCCAGAGGTAGACCGGCGTAGAAGCCTTGCCGCGGATAATGATCGCGTCGAACCCGGCGAACTTCAGTTCTGCTGGCCAGAAACCGCCGCACTGGGAATCGCCGATGCCACCGGTCAGCGGTGATTTAGCGACGGCTGTCATTCGGCACAGCCCCGAAATTGGGGCGCCGGTGACAATGCTCAGGGCCAGAGTCAAGACGTTGGCCTCGCCAAGCGGATCGGCGCCGGCCGGAACATCTCGCAACGCATAGTAAGCGCCGAGGGCGCTCCCTCCGTAGTAGGTGCGATAAAATGACTCTGGCGGCTCTTCAATATCGAGCGCGCGCCTGGTCAGGTCAACGTGCAGCACCTTTCCATGATATCCATATGGCATGGTAGTTATCCTCCTGTGGCGCAGTCAACCCCCGCTGATCGAGGCCAAGAGCACAATGTTGTCACCTTCTGCCAGCCAGGTCGTAAGGTCGATAACCGGCCGACCATTGAGTAACACGACTACGTTTCGAGGGAGAGCAAACCGGGCCAGCAGATCCGCTACTGTGGCATTGGCATCCAGCGCCACCTCAACTTGACGCTGTCCTTTGTCCCTACGGACGATCGGCAATGATGGATGCAGGGTTACGTGAACGAGCACAGCACACTGTCCTATGCAAGGCTGGCCAGGTAGCTGCGGTCGGCAATCAGATCGGCAACTCGCCCGACGAGTTGGCCGGCTTCCGCGCCGTCGGCCACCCGGTGATCCCAGGTCAGGCTGAGATGCACCGTTGGACGGATGAACAGCCCCTCACCGATCACCACCGGTCGCGGCGCGATCCGGCCGACGCCGAGGATGGCTGACTCGGGGGGATTGAGGATAGGCGTGAAGGTGTCAATCCCAAACAGGCCGATGTTGGTAATGGTGATCGTCCCGCCCACCATGTCGTCTGGGAGAAGCTTGTTGTCAGCCGCCCGCTTTGCGAAATCCTCAATGGCACGCGCCACAGCCACCAGGGATAGGGAATCGGCGCCATGCACGACGGGAACGACCAGCCCGGCCGGCGTGGCCGTGGCGATGCCTACGTTGACCTCGTCCAGGATGACGATCTCATCCCCCTCGATGACGGCATTCAGGATCGGCTGCTCTTTGAGCGCGGCGGCCAGCGCTTTGGCCAGAATGGCGTCATAGCTGACGCGCACACCGAGTTCCGCCGCGCGTACCAGCAGCGCCTGGCGGACCTGCACCAACGCGCTCGCATCCACTTCCCGCATGACGGTGAGCTGCGCTGCGGTCGCCAGGCTCGCGGCCATGCGCTGCGCGATCACCTTCCTGCGACCGGTCAACGGGATGCGGCGCAGGATCGACCGGCTCGCCTCCCCTTCGACTTCGCTCAGAGCTGGCCCTGAACGGCGTGAAGGGACAGGCCTGGGCGGTGCGGCGGCTTTCGCAGCGGCTGCCTGGATGGCGGCCTGGACATCCGCCTCGCTGATCCGGCCGCCCGGGCCTGTCCCGGTGAGCGCTGCCAGGTCGACGCCGTGCTGCGCCGCCAGCTTGCGCGCGAGCGGGCTGGCCTTGATCTCGCCAGCCGGGCCGCTGGCGGGTATCGGGGCCGCTGCTGCCGGCGTGCCTGCCGGGGCCGGTGACGCCTCGGCGCCAACGCCATCCCGTCGCACTTCACTGGCAGCCAGCACCCGGCCGAGCACACCTCGGACCGGTACCACGTCACCCGCCGAGGCCACCTGTTCCACGACGCCATCGGCCGGCGCAACGATCTCCGTGGTCGCTTTCTCGTTTTCGATCTCCAGCACGACATCGCCGGCCTTCACGCTGGCGCCGCCCGGCACGCACCAGCGAGCTAAAGTGCCCTCAACCATGTACATCCCAAGCTGGGGCATCAAGATCTCAACCGCCACCCGACCACCTCTTGTTCTCAAGCCGAATGGCCGCACATCTGGCGCACGGCGACCAGGATGTCCTTCTCCTGCGGGATGGCCTCGGCTTCCAGCTTGACATTGGCCGGGATCGGCACGTCCTCGGCCGCCACGCGCGTGATCGGCGCCTCCAGGTAGTCGAAGACCAGCTCGCCTAGCGTGGCGGCCACCTCCGACGCGAAGCTGCCCGTCCGGCAATCTTCGGTGACCACCACCAGCCGATGGGTGCGCCGGACCGACTGGGCAATGGCCTCTGCATCCAGCGGACTGATCGTCCGGGGATCGATGACTTCGGCCTCGATGCCTTCTTGCGCCAGCTTATCGGCCGCGGCGAGCGCGTTGTACACCTGCTTGGCCGTCGCCACGATGGTCACGTCGCGTCCCGTCCGCTTCACGTCGGCCACACCCAGCGGGAGCAAGTACTCCTCCGTGGGCACAGGCCCTTTGACCGGGTACAGCGCCTTGTGCTCGACGAAAAAGACCGGATTGTCATCGCGAATGGCCGTTTTCAGCAGGCCCTTGGCGTCGTAGGGAGTGGCGGGCTGAACCACGATCAGGCCGGGGGTATGCACCAGCCAGGCCTCCAGGTTTTGCGAGTGATGCGCCGCCGCACCGACGCCGGCCCCGCCCGGCGTGCGGATCACCAGTGCGGCCCGCGCTTTTCCGCCGAACATGTAGTTGACCTTGGCGACCTGGTTGGCGATCTGATCCATGGCCACGCAGATCAGGTCCATGAACATGAGCTCGGCCACCGGACGGCTGCCCGTGAGCGCAGCGCCCAGCGCCGCCCCGACGATGGCGGATTCTGAGATGGGAGTGTTGCGCACCCGTTCGGGGCCAAATCGATCGACCAATCCTCTCACCGCCCCCCCAGTGGCGCCGTCGCCCGAGGCGACATCTTCTCCCATCAAGAAGACATCAGGGTCGCGTGCCATCTCCTCGTGGAGCGCTTCATTCAACGCCTGTGCGTAGCTGATTTGTCTGGTCGGCATGTTCAACCCGTCTCCTTACAGCGCCTTGAAGGGACGCCGGACGTCCGTCGTGAGCTCAGAGAGATCCGGCTCAGGGCTGGCGATGGCGTATTCGAGCGCCTCGTCGGCCTCTTGCTGGATTTCGGCCTGGATACACTTGTCGGAGTCATTATCCAGGATGCCTGCCTCTGCCAGGAAGCGCTGGAAGCGCGGCAGCGGATCATTTTGTTTGGCAGCCTCGACCTCCTCTCGCGTGCGGTAGACCTCCGGGTCCCCGACGTAGTGTCCCAAAAACCGGTATGTCTTGCAGTCCAACAGGGTCGGACCCTCGCCTGCCAGCGCTTTGCGCCTGGCCTCGGCTGTTGCCCAGTACACGGCCAGCACATCGTTACCATCCACCCGCACGCCCGGCATGCAGTAAGAAACCGCTCGTGTGGCGATATCACAGACAGGGGTGGTCACTTTCTGCGGTGTGAACATGCCGAACGCATTGTTCTCACAGACGAAAATCACGGGCAGCTTCCACACCGACGCGAGATTCAAGGATTCGTGGAAAGATCCCTGGTTAGAGGCGGCATCGCCGAAGAAGCAGGCCACGGCCCAATCCTTCTGCTTGAGACGGCTCGACAGGGCTGCGCCGACCGCGATCGGAAACCCTCCGCCGACGATGCCGTTGGCCCCCAGGATGCCCAGATCCATGTCCGCGATGTGCATCGTGCCGCCCTTGCCCTTGCAGTAGCCGGTGGCCTTCGCAAAGATCTCGGCCAGCATCGGCTTGAGCTGCCCCCCCTTGGCGATCAGGTGACCATGGCCGCGGTGCGTGCTGGTGATGTAGTCCTGGGGTTCGAGGGCGGTGCACACTCCCACGGCGATGGCCTCTTCACCGACATACAGGTGAGGGCCGCCGGCGACCAATCCTCGCTCGACCGCCTTCAGCACGGTCAGCTCGAAGGCTCGGATGCGATGCATCTGGCGGTACATCTGGATCAGTTGATCGGAGCTGAGCGCTTCTGTGGGTGGTTCAGCTTGGATCATAGGGATCTCCTCTCTTGGTTCAGGGCGCGACCGATCCTCGGCGCGATCGCCGTCTGCCGCGGGCGCCTGAATGGCCTTGTCTACAGGTGGATCGGCGTGATGTTCAGGAAGTTGCAGGCCTCGGTGAGTGCTGCGACGTGATCGCCGTAGACCATGTGCAGATGATTCCCCGACAGTGTTGCTCGGTCAAACGAATGGGCTGCGTAGTTCGCGCTAGCTGCATGGGTGCCGCCCTTCGCCACGAGGTGCCCGTGTCCGCGATGCGTGCTCGTGATCTGGTCGTCGTTCCCAAGGTGAACCATGGCCCCCGCGGCAACGGCCTCCTGCCCCGCGTAGAGGTGGACGGCCCCGGGATCGAGCCGTTCTCCATCAGCCTGCCGGCCTCATCCTCGCACCGGCGGATGCGGACCATCCGCCGGTGGAGATCCAGGAGCAGCTCCCGTTGCGGCTCGTGCGTCACGTGTCACTCCTTGCCCTTTGTCCCGGGGCCGCCACCCACGGAGAGGAGGCACGGGCGCGGATGGGCCTCAGCTCTACAGCGCAACAGCCTTCATCGTGTCGTCGGTGAACCGGTCGTACTGGTCGCGGACCGTCGACGAGATCTCGAGCCCAACCGTCCCGTCAGGGCCGGCCACGAACCAGTGCCGCTCGTGAAGGCCGATGGATCGCTGGTCGCCCGCACGCAGCAGGACCTCGTTGCGCGCGGTGAAGACCGCCTCCTTGCCGGCGGGGATGTGCTGAGTCGCTCCAGCGGAGGGCTCGCCCTCGCCGTAGGTGTAGACAGAGCCCCACAGGACCCTGAACGTCTCCACCTTGCCTGCCCCCTCGTCCACGCCCGGGTGCCAGTGCTCGGGGAATAGCTGGCCGGGGAAGAACACGATCAGCCTGCCCCCGTATCGAGAGTGCATCACCGTGTCAACCGCTCCGGCGCCGCTGGCGAAGAAGTCTCCGAACGAGACCACGATGATCCGCTGCCGCTCGTCCTCTGAGAGCGCAAAACCGGCCTTGCCCTCAACCAGGTCGAGAATCCGCCGCCGGATGTCCTCGACCGCCTCCGCGCTCATCTCCATGCGTCACCTCCTCGCCCGACCCGGGGTTGGCGTCATTTAAAAACGGCTTCGACCACCCCGAGGTCGCCGAAGTCCACGCTCACGTGCTCGCCACGGGCGACGAAGCAATGGCCCGTGCATGTCCTGTGCTGACAATCTCGCCTGCGACCGTGCCCCTATCGCGCTCGCGCAGCCAGTTGTTCAGCTCGGCGCCCGGCTCAGGGCAGCGTTCATCTGATCGGTATCGACGGGGGCGGTCATGCGTCGCGCGCACTCCCACGCGCCGCCTGTCGCCACATCCTCGCGCGGCGCACCTGGTCGATGCCCACGGAAAGCATGAGCACGATCCCGATCACGACGTTCTGCCACAGCGGATCGATCTGGATCGCCACGAGACCGTTGTTGAGGGTTGCGATCATCAAGGTGCCCAGCAGCGTCCCGGCGATGTTGCCGATGCCGCCGAAGAGGCTGGTACCGCCCACGATCACGGCGGTGATCACCTGCAGTTCAAGGCCCTGACCGATGCTCGGTTGGCCGGACGTGAGGCGGCTCGCCATGAGGACTCCGGCCAACCCCGCCGACGTCCCGCTGACGATGAAGAGGATGATGGTCGTCCGCTTGATGTTGATCCCGGTCGCCCGAGCGACTTCCCGGTTGCCGCCAGTCGCTCGCACGTCGTATCCGTAGCGCATGCTCTCGAGGGCGACGTGCGCGACAATCCCGATCACCGCGGCGTAGAACACCACCATGGGCACGTCGAACACGCGGAACGACGCGATGGCCCCGAAGATGTCGGGGAGCGACTGGGTGCCTCGTCCTCCCGTGATGACCCAGGTCAGTCCGCGTGCGATGTAGAGCATTCCGAGCGTCGTGACGAGCGGCGGGATGCGGGCATACACGATGACCAACGCGTTGACCAGCCCACAGAGTGTCCCGACCCCGATCCCGGCGAGCACAGCGAGCGGCACGGGCCAGCCGCCGACCGACATGAACAACGCGCAGGAGACCGATGACAGGGCGAAGACACTGCCGACGGAGAGGTCCAGTCCGCCACCGACGAGCACGAACGTCGACGCGGCCGCGATGATGAAGATGTAGCTGCCGTCGCGCAGGATGTTGACCACGTTCGCGAAGGTGAGGAAGTTCTCGTTCCGCACCGCCACCACCGCCGCGAAGACGAGGATGAACAGCAGGAGGGTCGCCTGGGAGCTCTTGATGAGCCGGCCGACGAGACCGCCGCGGCGAGCATCTGCCCTGGCGATGGGCACGCCCTCGGTGCCCGGCTCCGCAGGCGTCACAGGGCCATGATCCGGAGTCATGCGAGTTCCTCCTCATCCGCTGCTGCCGACCCGGTGATGAGCGCCACGATCTCCTGCCGGTTGGTGTCGGCGGTCCGGCGGCTCCCGACTCGCCGACCGAGGCGCATCACCTGGATGTAGTCGGACACGTCGAAGATCGTCTCGAGGTCGTGGCTGATGATGAGGACCGTTCTCCCCTGGTCGCGCAGCTCCTGCACCAGCTCGAGAACGTGGCGGCGCTCCCGGATCCCGAGCGCCGCGGTCGGCTCGTCCATCAGGATGATCGGGCTCCCCTGCGCGAACGCCCGGGCGATGGCGACCGCCTGACGCTGCCCGCCCGAGAGCATCCCTACGGGGACGCGGACAGACGGTACGCGCATCCGCAGCTCCTGCAGTCGATCGGCTGCGTCCTCGTGCATGCGCCGGTCATCGACGAAGATCCCCTTCATCGGCGGGCGGCCGAGGTACATGTTGGTGGCGACGTCCAGGACCTCGACGAGCGCGAGGTCCTGGAAGACCGTCGCGATCCCTGCGGCGACGGCGTCGCCGGGAGTGCTGAATGTGACAGCAGATCCCGCAACCTCGATGTGCCCGGCGTCGGGCTGGTAGAGGCCCGCGATGATCTTGATCATCGTCGACTTGCCCGCCCCGTTGTCGCCGACGAGGGCGGTGACCTTCCCGCGGGGGGCCTCGAGGGAGGCTCCCCGCAGGGCCTGGACGTGTCCGAAGGACTTGAACAGGCCAACCGCGCGGAGGCTGGGGGCCTCCGTCGCGGTTGACTGCGTCTGGGTGTCAAGCATGGGCTGGCTATCCTTGGTGCTTGGGTATCCCCTGCTGGCTCCGCTGGGTCTGGATCGCCTACTTGCCGCAGATCTCGGGCGGCAGGTTGTCCTTGTTGACGAGCATGATTGGCCCATCGCCGAGCTCGATCTTGTCGGTGGTGGGCGTGTAGGTCCCCTGGAGCTTGTCGACGGCGATCCGGGCTGCGATCACGGACGAGTCGAAGAAGAGGTAGTACTGAGACGAGTCGATCCAGCCCTCCTTGATCGCCTCGCAGGTGCCCGGCACGAGGTCGCTGGCGAGGACCTTGATCTCGCCCTGCTTCTTGCCGGCATCCTTGAGCGCGCCCTTCACGCAACCGGGCACGCCACCTTCGACGGTCCAGATGGCGTTGATGCTGGGGTCGGCTGCCAGGGAGGCGATGATCTTCTGCGCACCCACGCCACAGTCGCTCTGGTCGTATTCGACCTTGACGACCTGGACGCCCGGCTTGCTCGCGCAGGCCTCCTTCATGTATTTGAGGTCATCGTTCTGGGTCTTCATGTCCGGACCGGTGAGAAGGGCGAGGATCCTGGCGTCCCCGCCGGTGACCTTGTCGAAGTACTCGCAGGCCATCTCACCGCGGGCCTTGTTGCCGTAGCCGTACTCGAAGTCGTATAGCGTCCCGACGTTGTCGGCGCCGCCGCACACGATGTCCACGACCACGATGCCAGCAGCGCGGGCGCGGCCCAGCGGCTCCTTGAACGCGGCAGGATCGATCGTGCACGTGATGATGATGTCTGCCTTCGCCGCGATGGCCTGCTCAACCATCGAGACCTGCGCGGGGATGTCGATGTTTGGCGGTCCCACGACGGTCGGCTCGTAGCAGAGCAGCGGCCCGGCGGCCTTGAAGAGGTCGGTCGAGCGGACCCAGGGAACGCTCGTCGTCAGCGGATTGATGTACCAAGCCTTGTACATCTTCGGGCAGCCCTCGGGCGTCGTCCCGGCAGCCGCTGTTGTCGGCCCGTTGGGCCCGCCGAGGAGGGCGCGCTCTGTGAGGAAGAGGCTCAGGCCCAGGTTCTCCTTTGATAGCACGCCGCCCGCTGTCAGGTCGGGCTTCGGCGCTGCGGTGGGTGCCGCGGTAGGTGCCGCGGTAGGCGCTGCGGTGGGTGCCGCGGTAGGCGCCGCGGTAGGCGCTGCGGTGGGGCTGCCGCCACAGGCGGCAACGAGCAATCCTGCGGCCAGCATCAAGCCTAAGGCTCGACCCCACAGGCTGAAGCGAAGGTTCACGTCTCTCCCCCTGGTGCGGCAACGCCGAAGGAACTTGCGACGAGAGATGTTCAGACGGGTGCCCATTTTCTTCCTCCTTGAACAAAATGCATGTGGACGACCTCTACCGGCAGTCCATGAGTCAACCAGAAGAATGCCGACTCTACTATATGGCAGATCATAATCTGCGGCTATTAGGATTAACCCTAATCATCGCTGGGCGTGGAAGAGACGTTGCCGATGGACCCGCCTCCGCGCCTCCGCAGCTCGGGGATGGCGTACTTCGAGACTAGGACGCAGTGTCGGTCGAGAGCCGCTCGATGACACCCGGAGGGAGCTTTTCGTCGACCCGCAGGTGCGCGATCCGCCAGCCGGCACCAGTGCGGGTGCACCGGGCCATCACCAGGCCGCTCGCGGCGATGGCCATGCTCGCCCCGTCGACGAGCTGCATGTAGCTCGTGACCTCAGCGCTCTCATGGTCGATCCGGTAGGCATGGTTCGTCAGAACGTGCCGTATCTGCGTGTCAGGCTTGATGGCGGAGGCAAACCAGGCGACGCTCTCCGTCGCCCCGTGCGTCACTGCGCTCAGCGATCCGGTCCCGTCCGAGGCCGTCCAGTCCCAGGTGACGTTCTCGGCGAACACGTTCTCCCCGAGGATGCCCCACTCCAGGAAGTCGATGGCGTGAGCCCAGGCCGACAGCAGGTCGGTGAGGTCCGCCCGGTCGATCACGCGATCGGTATCAGGGTGTGCCATGACTCCACTCCTGGCCGGACACGGCGAACGGATAGGAAATTCAAGCCCCCAAGCACCCGCAAAATGAAATGCGGGTGGACAGCCTCAACCGGCAGTCCGAGAGTTGATCAGGGGGAATATCAACTCCGAGTATAAGAGAGATCGAGGCCCGCGGCTACTAGGATTAACCCTAATCCGCGACGGGCGGGGGATGTCACGTGAGCCTCTCAAAGGCGGCATCGCCCGTCACCGCGTGCGCCCACACTTGTTCGGCATGATAGGAGCTCCGGACGAGCGGGTCGGCCACGACCTTCCGAAAGCCCATCGATTGGCCAACCTCACCGTACCAGGCAAACACGAGAGGGTGCACATAGTTGACTACGCCCAACTGGCGCTCCGTCGGCTGGAGATACTGGCCGATGGTCAGGAGATCACACCCCGCGCGGCGCAGGTCGCGCATCGACTCGATCACTTCACCGCAAGTTTCGCCCAGCCCGACCATCAGCCCGGATTTGGTGGTCAACCCACGGCGTTTGGCCCAGGTCAACACGGCAAGAGACCGGCGATAGCTGGCCCTGGCGCGTACCCGGTCCGACAGTCGCTCGACGGTCTCGATGTTATGGTTGAACACATCAGGTTGGGCGTCCGCCACCGTGCTCAGCGCCGACAGCGATCCGCGAAAATCGGGGACCAGCGCCTCGACCGTAGCACCGGGCAAACGGCGGCGAACGGCCTGGATCGTCAGAGCGAAGTGGCCCGCGCCGCCGTCGGGCAGGTCGTCACGCGTCACCGAGGTGAGGACGACGTGATGCAAACCCAGCCTGGCTGCGGCCTCAGCGACGTGCTCAGGCTCTCGAGGATCAGGCGGCGCCGGCCGGCCAGGTGACACACTGCAAAAGCGGCATTGGCGGGTGCACACGTCGCCGAGCAGCATGAAGGTAGCCGTTCCCTGCGCCCAACACTCGCCGATGTTCGGACAAGCGGCAGCCTGACAAACCGTGTGCAGGCCCCAATCCGCAACTATCTGTTCGACGCCGGCTGTCGCCTCCTGGGCCGCAGGGGCGATCAGCCAGGGGCCGGGTGTCCGGCGCGAGGTAACGGGGCGCCCAAACACGCGGCCAAAGGCCGACACCAGGCCGCGCTCGACCGCATCCAGTGCAACCGGCCGGTCCAAAACGGCCCGCATGGAGGTGACACCCCGATCGGCTATGCCGCAGGGCACAATCAGGCGAAAATGCGCCAGGTCCGGATCCACGTTGAGCGCCAACCCGTGCGTCGTCACCCGCTCCTGCACCGCCACGCCCACTGCGGCGATCTTGTCGCGGCCGATCCAGACGCCAGGATGCCGTTCGACGCGTTCAGCAGGAATCCCCCATTCCTCCAGGAGATCCAGTGCGACTTGCTCAAGGCGCCACAGGTAGTTGTGCAGATCGTCATCGGGGAGTTTGAGGATCGGGTAGGCGACCAGTTGGCCCGGACCGTGGTAGGTCGCCCGCCCGCCGCGTTCCGTCTGCACCACCTCGATGCCCAATCGCTGCAAACCGTCGGACGGGATACGCAGATCCTCGGTCCCCCCGCCGCATCCCAGGGTCACCACCGGCGGATGTTCGACCAGAAGCAGCACGTCACCTATCTCGTCCCGGCGGCGCGCGTTCGCCAGGCGTTGCATCAGGCGCAATGCCTGGCGGTAGGCAACTTGCCCCATCCGGATCAAGTCAATCGCATGGCTCGTGGGCATGTCAAAAATGTACCGGATTCGCCTGGGCGTGACTATTAGTAGTAACCCTAGCGGAAGAACTAATGATGGCGACGATTAAAATGCCCGATACAGCGGGGCAGGCGCTCGCCGCCCGATACCGAAAGGCCCGGCGACGATTGAAATCGCCGCCTGATACCGAAAGTGCGTTGAAACGCACTGAGCAGCTCATCGTCAACCTGTTTCAACAGGTTTGCGGGTTGCCAGACTACGGTTTCAACCGTAGGCGGCGTTCGTCGTGCTTGGTATGCCTACCTAATCCATTCCTTAACTTGCATCAACGCCGAGGCGCCCTATTCCGAACTGGCTATGCCTTTGCGCAAAGCGTACTTGGTCAGTTCGGCGATGCTGTGCAAATCCAGTTTGTTCATCAGGCTGGCGCGGTGCGCTTCCACGGTCTTGACTGTCACGTGCATCAGGTTGGCGATCTGCCGATTGGTGCGGCCTTCAGCGATCATTTGCAGGACTTCCCGCTCGCGAGCGGTCAGCTTGTTGTAGGTGTCTTCCATCGCTGCGGCCCGCCGGCCATACTCATCGACGACCTGGCGGGAGATAGACGGGCTGAGAAAGGCATCGCCCCGGTAAACGGCCCGGATCGCCTGGATCAGCTCGGAGACGGCGGCTTGCTTGATCACGTACCCCGATCCACCGGCGCGCAAGATCTGAAAGACGTACTCCGCCGTCGAGTGTACCGTCAGGACCACGACCTTGATCTGGGGACACAACTGCTTGATTTGCCGGGTCGCTTCCAGGCCGTTGAGGATGGGCATCGTAATATCCATCAGCACGATGTCGGGAAGCAGGAGCTGTGCTTCCTCAACGGCTTGCTGGCCGTCCTCTGCTTCGCCCACGACCTCAATATCCGCTTCACCGTCCAGCAGGGATCGCAGGCCCTTCCGCACGATGGTGTGATCTTCTGCCAGGAGCACCCTGATCTTGCTCATGGGCCTCCTGGCGAAGGCTGCGCTGAGACCGGTATTGTCACAGACAGCCGGGTGCCCTGGCCGGGAGCGGCCCGGATGCTGAAGGCGCCGCCCAGCAGGGCAACGCGTTCGCGCATTCCGATCAACCCGGCGCCTGAGTCAGGAAGACCGACGGCCGTTCGTTGCTCCAGATCAAATCCGGCGCCATCGTCCTGAATTGACGCAGTTACCTTGGAACCCCTGTGCGCCAGGTGCAGGCGCACGCGACGGGCCTGGGCGTGCCGGGCGATATTGGTCAATGCCTCTTGGACAACACGGTATAGCGCGGTCTCGATTTCCACAGGCAGCCTGTCTTCAAGGCCCCTGGCCTCAAACTCCACCTCGATGCCAAGCCGCCTGGCGTAACGGTCGATGTACCAGCGCAACGTCGGCACCAGGCCCAGCTCATCCAGCATGGTGGGTCGGAAGGCCAGGGAGAGCTCGTGCACATGTTCCAGCATTTCGTCGGCCAACCGGCCGGTTTCGACCAGTTTATCGCCGTGCGCAGCCGATAGCGTCGGCAACAGGTCGTTCTCCAACGAGGCGAGGTTGATCCGCATGGCCGTCAGAGTTTGGCCAAGCTCATCATGCAACTCCCGAGAAATCCGCTTGCGTTCGACTTCCTGGGCGTTCATAAGCTGGGCCGATAGGCGCTGCAAGTCTTCCGTGGCCCACTGCCGCTCGCTGATATCTTCGTACGTCATGATGACATTGCGGATCTCGCCTCGTTCGCCCTTCACCGGATAGATCCGTGTCTGAAACCAGCGTTTACGCCCCAGCTTGATCGTCTCCGGGGTGTGATAGGCCACCGGCGGCATCGAAACCGTCTCTCCGGCAAAGCCTCTTTGGACATAGGGCATCATGCCCAGGCTGATAGCCTGTTCATCGTGGAGCATGTTATAGCTTCGAACATCGGCGGCCGTCACTCCCCAGAGTTTTTCCCAGGCCCGGTTCACTTGAACGGTCCATCCATCAGGAGTCATCACCTGTATGCTGATAGGGGATTGCTCGACGATCGTCCTGAAGCGCTCTTCACTCTCCCGCAACGCGATCTCGACCTGCTTTCGCCCGCTAACGTCCCAGAGCATGCCCTCATAGTACAATGCCTGCTGCGCATCGCGCCTGGCACGCAGGGTGTGCTCCACCCAGGTGGCAGTGCCGTCCAGCCGGTTCAATTGCGTTTCGACCGGCCGTACATCCTCTCGTTGCTCCAGCAATACGCACAATCCTCTGAACACGCCGGCATCCGTGTAAAGATCATGCACATTGACAGCCAACAATGCCTCCCGGCCTGGGTAACCGAGCATCTGGACCAGGGCGAGATTGGCATCCAGAATGCGTCCTTTCGGTGTTGCGCGATACAGACCCACCGGGACCGCATCAAACAAGTTGCGATAGCGAGCTTCGGCTTCCTTCCTTGCCTGCCGCTCTTGAGCGTGTTCGAGCGCCAGGCGCACCACCATCGCCAGACACATCATCTGCTGCGAATCGCGCACCACATATCCGGCAAGGCCGCGCAAGGCGACCCCCTCCGCGCGATCGCGCCCGGCGGCGTCCACTATCAGCACGATCGGCCGCTCCGGAAAGGCGTCCTGAATGGTGCGGGAGACGACCAGGCTATCCGCCCAAGGCAGCCAAGACTCGACGAGCGCGAGATCGAATTGACGGGCGGCCAGTGCCGCGGTCAACTGCGCCGCATCAGCAACTTGCTCTACTCGAAGGTGAGGGTACTCAGGGCGCAACAGGCACGTCACCTCCGCCAGGTCAGCCGGGTTATCGCTAACCAGGAGGAGCTGCAAGGACTGATAGGGGGTCTCGCCCTGGACAGCGGACATCTGCTTCCCTTACGCGAACAGGCTGTCGGGTTTAGCCAGCAGCGTGGTCACCGTCTGCAGAAACGCCGCCGCAGGAACACCGTCCAGGACCCGATGGTCGAAGGAGAGGCACAACATCATTGAGAGGTGATTCACCACCCTGTCCCGCGAGACGAAAGGCTTCTTGACAACGCGGCCCACGCCCAGGATGGCAACCTCGGGTGGGTTGATAATGGGCGTGAAGAAATCTACACCGTAGTTCCCCAGGTCGGTTACGGTGAAGGTGCTGCCCGTGACATCATCTACTGTTAACGAACCGGAGCGGGCCGCTTCAACCAGCCGGCGCTTCTCCTCCGCGATCTCTGCCAGCGTCCGCCGATCGGCATCGCGGATCACCGGGACGAGCAACCCGTCATCAACTTGCACGGCGAAGCCGATATGGATGTCTTCGAGGAGTTCAATCTCGTTCCCAAGTAAAGTCGCGTTGAGCCTTGGGTGAGCCCTCAGCGCCACAGCCACAGCTTTGATGATCACATCCAGGTTGGACAGTTCAGGCTCCGGGAAAACCCGCTTCCGCAGCCTGATCATCCTGGTAACATCGGCCTCGATGTTGAGCGTCGTCTGCGCCATGGTATGTAAGCTATCCACCATGCGCTGAGCGATCGCGCGGCGCTGACCGGTGAAAGGAATGACCCGCGCGGGTAGGCGGCTGGGTTCCGGCATACGGGCTGCCGTCTTGACGATCTTGTGTTGCTCCTCAAGGCTCAGAACATCTCTCTCGATGATGGCGCCGCCTGGGCCGGTGCCTGTTAGCCCGGCGAGCTCCACGCCGAGCTGCCGCGCCAGGAGTCGCGCCGCGGGCGAGGCCAGTACAAATCGGTCAGACGCGGCCTTGATCCCCGGGGGTATCGCCGACCCGATCCGGTCCGCCTGATCCATCTGCGGCGCCGGCGCGCTGATGTGAGAGATGATCGGGGCTGGTTCGCCTGGAGCCAGGATGTAGGCAAGGGGCTTGCCGATCAGAACTTTGGCGTTGACCTGGGCGGCGTGATACAGGATTCCGCTGGCCGGCGCAATGACCTGATAATTGATCTTCTTCGTCATGATGTTGACGATGGGCCTGCCCTGCTCGACCGGCTGCCCGTCTCCAACCAGCCATCTTACGATCTCTCCCTCGGTCATGAGCAGGCCAAGCTTGGGCATGGCGACCTCAGTTGTCATTGATGCCCCCTGGGTGCGATGTTTGGAACGCACTAACCGATAGTTGCCTTGACGGCTGCGACGATCCTGGTCGGGCCAGGGATGTAGGCGTCCTCCAGCGGCGGGCTGAACGGCACCGGTGTGTGCGGCGCCGTGACCGCTTGCGGCGCGGCATCCAGGTAGAACAAGACTTGCTGCGCTGCCAGCGCGACGATTTCACTGGCCATGCTACAGCAGGGGTTGTCTTCATCCACAACAACCAGCCGGTGCGTTTTCTTGACCGATTCGAGAATGGCGCTTTCGTCCAGCGGTGAGAGACTCTGCGGATCGATCACTTCGACGTCAATGCCGTTCTCGGCCAGTTGTTCTGCTGCCTGGAGGGCGAACCAGCGCATACGGCCGATCGCGACCACCGTCGCATCTTTGCCGCGCCGGGCGATTTCCGCCT